>Ga0180881_1020_pt1 | contig 15563 bp, 10 predicted proteins | sample Deesub1362A_J573_FD_124314 | JGI IMG/M metagenome (GOLD analysis project Ga0180881, IMG submission 124314) | Anaerolineales bacterium JdFR-61 | reverse complement strand
AGATGCTGTGATTAGGAAGACTTGCCTGGGGAGCGCGAGCGGCGGGTGGAATAGCATGAGTCCACCGACCAGCGTGCCCAAGGAGGGGATGACCCAATGCGGGGCACGGGATTTCTCACCACCGGATGCCATCCCCGTCAGCCTCTCCGTCGCGCCCGCGATGAGGGCCGCCAGGATTATGACCAAGGCGATGGTGGGCTGAACTGCCACTTCGATGACCAGGCCGAGGGCGACCCATCGAGTGCGCAGGGTTGGGAAGGCCAGGCGAGGAATAAACGCCGTGGCCATGATCAGCAGGGCGGCGAGAGAAAAGATGGGGAGGAGAGACCATGGCGAGCGCTTGTTCTCCATGGCGCCATTCTAGCATGAGCTTGGAGATGCTTGCGCTGGCGCGGGCGGCTCTCGAGGACGGCTCGAGGTGAATAGCAGGTCGCCGATCCCCCGCGAGACAACGGCCAGGTGGGGTGTTTCAACCAGACTTCAGATGCGGCGCAGGGCCCGTGACGCTATGCAAAATGAGGGAGACCGGTATAATCGGGCGCATGGAAATCGCCGCGCTGTTTTTGGGCTGGTTGCTGGGCGGGTTGGTCAACGTATTGTCCGACAGCCTGCCGCGGCTACGTGGGCTCAGGAGGCCCTTCTGCGTGCGATGTGGGGCGCCTAGACCGGCCGTCGCCTGGCTTGGGATTGTCGGGTGGATCGCCGGAAAGCGGCGCTGTGCGCATTGCCATCATCCCCAATCCTGGCGCTGGCCCTTGGTGGAGGCCTGGATGGGGCTGAGCGCCCTGGCGCTGGCAACCCTCCAGCCGATACCCTCCGGCTTTTGGGTTGGTCTTTTCGTGCTCAGCGCGTTTACTTTGATCACGGTCATCGATTTGGAGCACCGCCTAATTCTGCACATGGTAAGCCTTCCAACGGCCCTAGTCCTGGCCCTCATCGGCGGCCTAGATCCGGCTCGCGGATGGAGTAAGACCTTGCTTGGGGGCGCGGCTGGGTTCGGGGCATTCCTGGCCCTTTATTTCTTGGGGCAGCTCTTTGGCCGCTGGCTGGGGGGACGTCGCGGGGAAGCTGTGGATGAGGAGCCCTTTGGATTTGGCGATGTGATGCTGGCCGGCGTCATCGGCCTGCTGGTGGGCTGGCCTGGCGTTTGGTTGGCTCTCTTCGCCGGCATCATGCTGGCTGGAGTCTTCAGCGCGGTCTTCATCTTCAGTCGCATGATCAGGGGGCGTTATACTCCCTTCACACCCATCCCTTACGGACCCTTCATGGTTCTTGGCGCGCTGATGGTGTATTTTGGTGTCCCTCTCTTAGCGGCGAGGCTGGCTGCCGGCGCGTGAGGGGCCCTGCAATGTCCGGATTTCGTTACAATCCCGTCTAATCCGCGCTACATGCTGTCAGATTAGTATTGGGGTACTAGCGGCCACCCTATGGGGCTCATGTATACTGGCTTTAGGGCTTGGCCCAACTCAGGGACAACGGCATTCCATGCGAGGTTAATGGTATGAAGGATCATTTGAAGCGCATGCGTTCATGGCTGGCAAAAAAGCGGGGCAAGAAAACCCGGGGTCAGAGCCTGGTGGAATTCACCATCATGGCGCCCCTGTTGCTCATCATGTTATCCGGCTTGATCGAGTTCGGCTTGGCCCTAAACGTTTATCTGGATCTCATCGACACGGCCCGTGAGGCTGCGCGTGCGGCGTCGGACTGGGACCCATTGGGCGGTGGCTCGTATGTTCAGGACTTCTACGTGGGCGCTGGCTACCGGGCAGAAAGTTCCCTGCTTCAGGCTGGCCAGATCGACCTGCCGGAGGCTACGGCGAATGACAACCTTGAGATTATCATTTCGGTCTTTTCCATTGACGATTCCAAGACAGTGGTGGCGCGCTATCCGCCGACCATTACAGACAATCGCGTGGGCCAGGTGGATTATCCCAGCATGGGGAAGAAGGGCGGCAACATTAAGTGTGGTCTAAAGACGCCCGACAATAACGGCGGCTCCGGCGGCTGGCGCTACTACTGTGCCGGCTATCCTGGGGCCATGGCGTTCAGTTCGAAATTCTCCATAAGCGATGTCCAGAGTCGCCTCAATACGCTGTCATTTCCCCCACCGGCCACTGGCGTGGTCTTGGTGGAGGTCTATTACAACTACTATCAACTGCTCAGCCTGCCGTGGCTGAAGCCTTTTGTACCGGATCCAATCGTGCTTCACGCCTATACATTTGCGCCTAACTCGGCCTCGGAGCCGGCGGAATGAAGAGGGTGACAATGAGTAAACTGTTGCAGAATGGTCAGCGAGGTCAGGCCCTCCCCATCATCGCTTTGGCGGTCATTGGTTTGGCGGCGTTTATCGGCCTGGCGACGGACGCCGGCATCCTCTTCACCCATATTGGGCACTTGCGCCGGGCGGTGGATACGGCGGCCTTGGCCGCGGCCAATCAATTTCGCGAGGATCAGCCGCTCTCCGAAATGCGGGAGGCGGCGGAGGCCTTGATCCGCCTCAATATGCCCAACGTGGATCTAACCGAGGTTATCGTGCAGCGCTGTGAAGCGGAGGCTGGCGACCCGTCCTTCTGCCCGAACGTAGCGGGGGGCGAAGATCCGCGCAAGTTGGTGCGTGTGGAGGCGAAGGCCAACGTGACCCTTGCCTTCATGCCCATTGTCGGCTTTGGCACCGTTGAAATCAAGGCAGACGCCATTTCAGAGGCCGCTACGGTTGACCTCTTCTTGGTGATCGACACCTCGCCCTCCATGGCCTATGACGCGCCTCCGGGCGATCCCATGCGTGAGCCGGAGAACTGCAACAAGCCCAACCCGCCTGAATGGCCTTATGGCCAATGCCAACCCTTTGAGAAAGTGCGCTCCGCCGCCTTGAACTTGGTTGATGGCATCAACTTCAAATATGACCGTGTTGGGGTCATTACATTTTCCAACCTGGGACTCGAGCAAATCGGGCTGAGCAACGATAAGACGGCGGTGATGGACACCATCAAGTCCCTTCAAGTGGATGATGACCCGCCTTGTCCTAGCTACCCACCCGACCCGCGGGGTTGTACTTCCACAAATACCGCCCTGGGCCTGCGCCTGGCGGGCACATCCCTTGGAGAAGCGGGGCGCCAGGAATCTGTGTGGGTGGTGATCCTGCTCAGCGACGGCGCGGCAAACGCGGCGATCAACGATGTCGGTTGGGGGAAGTATCTGACTGGAGAGGCGATGGCTGCGGAGGATTGGGTATGCCCTGGCTTGCCCGACCAGCCGACCTGGATATCGCCATTTTGTCGCGATCCCTGGGTGAGCACTCGGCACGACTTTGGAGACGAGGATTTTGACGCCGAGGATGCGGCGCGCTACTACGCTGATTTTGTCGCCTGCGACCCCACCACGCCGGATAGCGCCTGCCAGACCTCCGGCCAAGGAGCCGTCATTTTCTCCATTGGCCTGGGCGAACTGATGGTCAATGCTCCCGACAGCGCCTGTGATCCCTATTACGCGGGCAGTTGCGACAAGAATTTGGGCGAGGAATTCCTGCGTTATGTGGCCAGGGTTGGCGATGACGGGGACCCCGATAACACCCATCCCTGTGACACTGCCTCAACCGCCGAGACCTGCGGCAATTACTATTACTCCTCAGAGGGCACCGATTTGGATAAGATTTTTGCGGATATCGCGTCGCAAATTTTCACCCGGCTTACCCACTAGCCGGGTTGAGGGACCAGCGAGGAGGGAAGGATTATGGGCCGGAGGGTGGAAAATATGAATAGGGGAAAGGGGGGCAAGGACTTAGGACAGGGATTGGTGGAGTTCGCCCTGGCCTTGCCTGTGCTGCTCCTCTTCCTGTTTGTGCTCGTCGAGCTGGCGCGCGTCCTGCATGCCTGGCTGGCCATCGAAAACGGCGCGCGCTTCGGCATACGGACTGCGGTGACTGGCGAATATGCCGAGGAATTCTGCAAATCCGGAGGAGGTGCCTACGATTGTTCCACCGAGCAAGGGAGGCAGAAGGCGCGCATAGCAACTATTGAGGCTGCCGCCCTGGCCGGCTCATCTTCTATTGTTCGTGATGAGAGCTTGAGCGACGAACTCGCGCCGGGCTATATCGCCATCACCGTCTGCAGCAATACACCGGACTACACGCTCGTCGAGCCCCCATTCCCGCAATCGGCCTATTGCGAGAAGGACGGGACACGCCAGGAATTTGCCGGCAACCCGGACGAAATCGTCACTGTGACGGTGGATTTCAACCACCCATTGATCACGCCCCTGCTGACCAGTGTGTGGCCGCACTTGCACCTACGGGCAAAGCGCGAAGCCGTGGTGGAAGCGTATCGGACCTCGAAGGTGGTAAGCCTGCCGAAGGGCTTCCCGACTCTGGCGCCCACTATTACGCCAACGCCATCCAATACACCTACGCCGACCAATACACCGACCATAACCCCTCCACCCAGCCCCACCCCGGCGCCCAATTGCGATGACCTGTCCCTTGGTAGCCTCTATTGGTCGCATCCGGACCAGCTCAGGGTCAAAGTGAGGAATGAAAGCGAGTACTTCAACGCCTACCTGATCCGTTTTGACTTTTGGTTTGACGGCGGCCCCGGCAACTCGATGAAGGGTTCCTGGTGGAAATTCGAGAACAGTGAAGATTTCGATCCCAAGGTCATGCGAAGGGAAACACGCACCACCGTCCCAGAGCTGCGCCAAGCCCTTTGGATCGATAGCTCCCGCAAATTCATCATCGATTTTACCAACGAGCCCAAATTTGACTTCGATCTTGAGGCTGACCTGACCCTGTATTTCTCGGTGGGAGAAAACGGTGATCTGACATGTCCACTGTCTACAAGCAGAGACTTTGAAGTCACCCAACCGACGCCGACACCCACAAAGACCAAAGGGCCCACTCCCACGCCTTCGAATACGCCCAAGCCGAAAACACCCGCCCCGGCTACGGATACGCCCGAGCCAACCGATACGCCCGAGCCCGCCACTCCGGTGCCAACCCCAACGCCAGACTTTGACGCATGACGGGTGAGGGGCGAATGCAAGGGGCTGTCCGAGAGGGCAGCCCCTTTTTGAATTCTTGACCCCCCGGCCCAAGAGCTTGGGGACGTGCTAGACATTGGGTGCCCCAATGGCGCTAGGCGCCCGGGCGTTTCGTGACAGGGGGGTGCGTTGAGGCACCTAGGCGGCTTGCACGCTCGCATGGGCGCACCTAAAATTTCAGGGATGGTTCGCGCATGGATAGAACGCTTGCGTAGCAAAGCGACCCCTGCCGCCGGGGCGGCGGTTATCGCCGCTTTGCTCATGGGGGCCGCGGCCCTGCTGGGGCTGTTGCATAGCCAGCAGTTGGCTGTGTTGGCACTGCTCATCGCCCGCGGCGCGTTGCTCATGGCCTTGCTGCGCAAGGGCCTGCGCAGCCGTCAGGCAAGCCTTCCATGGTCTCATGGCTTCATGGCTGTGGGCGCCGGCTTAATGCTGGCCTCTGACCTGCTGCGGGCGGTCCCCTGGTTCCTTTCTGGGGGCTGGCCGCTGCCCCCCTCTCCCGCCGAATTGCTGCGCTTCGCCGCCCTGTGGGCATTCTTAGCCGGCATGGCGCCTCCTTTACTGCGCCGCGACGAACCCTTCGTAACCTACAGCAGGATCCTGGGCACAGCCGTTCTCTTGGTCGGCGGCACGTCGCTTTTCTGGCAGATCTTCATTGTCCCCCTTGGCCAGCTGGATTTCTTTCATCCGGGCACCCTGCTCTGGCTGATCCAGGATCCGCTTTTCGCCATCATGCTTGCCCTGCTTGCCATACGCCACAGCTTGATGGTCGCCAGAACCCCGGACGCCTTTCTGCGTTCCACGCTGTGGGCTGGATTCTTTGCTCTCAGCGGCGCTGCGGGCATTCACTGGGCCTATCGAATGGCTCTTGGGAGAAGTTCGCCTGGACTCTACGTCATCCTCATTCGAGTCGTCGCTTCCCTTATGGCGCTTGGTGGGACCGGCCGGTGGAAGCCGACTGCGGGACCATTCTGGAAGTGGGTGCAACGCGGTCGCGATCTGTGGGATGTGCTGCTGCCTCTCCTTGCCGCCTTTCTGATCACCGGAACAACCATCGTCCAGTGGCTGGCGGCGGGGACCTTCAATGGCGTGGGCGTGGCGGCGTCCATGCTGGTTGCGGCGCTACTGCTGGCCCGCGAGGGGATCGGCCTCGGCCAGAGAGAGATGCGCAAGTATCAGGCGCTCGTGGAGGGCACAGGAGACCTGGCGTTCTTGATGGATCAGGCGGGACGCATCACCTATGCCAACCCCGCCTTCCGCAATGCCAGAGGGCTGCAGGATGAGGGACCCGTGAACATCCATCTGGTGGATTTGCTGGGTTCCGAGGAGGCCTCGCGCCAATTGCTCGCTCGGGCCCGGGGCAACGGATGGTCGGGTGAGATCACTCTGCGCATGCCTCATGGAGGGGAGCTGCCGGTCCATCTCAGTGTGCGGCCTATTCGCCTATCCCCGAGGGGAGGGTTGGCTCTGAGCTGTGTGGCTCATGACCTGAGCGAAAGGCAACAGCGTGAGAACAGGCTGCAGCGGGCGCTCACGCAACTGGCCATCACTCAGCAGAAGCTGGAGGAACTGAACCAGGCTCTCGAGGCCCGCGTCGCCGAGCGCACAAAGCGTTTGCAAGAAATGGTGGATGAACTCGCCCGGCTCAATGAGGAGCTGAAGAGCCTGGATCGCCTGAAAAGCGACTTTTTGGCACTCGTATCCCACGAGTTGCGAACCCCTTTGACCAACATCAGCACGGGCATTGAGTTGCTGCTGCGCAAAGATACGGCCCGTGAGGACGCGGAGCGTAGGACCCTTGAGCTAATCCAGGCGGAGACGTTGCGCCTGGCGCGTTTGGTGGAAACCGTGCTCGATTTGTCAGCGCTGCAAGCCGGGCGGCTGGAGCTGCACCCTGAACCCATCAGCTTTGAAGAGGTGTGGCAGACGGTCGTTGATCGTTTAGGCCAGCGCGAGGGGCTCGAGCGCCTGCAAGTCCGCCCTGCCCAGTCCGTCCCGCCGATGTATGCCGATCCTCGGGCGCTGTGCAGCGTCCTGTTCCACTTGCTGGATAACGCCTTCAAGTACGCCCCGCAAGGGCCGATCCGCGTTCAGGTGAGGCCGGAGCAGGGGGGTGTGGAGGTGAGCGTTGAAGATGCAGGGCCCGGAATCCCCAAGAGCGAACGGGAGCGGATCTTCGAAATGTTCCATCGTCTGGACACCCGCGATGCGCGTGAGGTGTATGGCTATGGGCTTGGCTTACCCATGGCCCGCCGCTTAATGGAGGCCATGGGCGGAACCATTCGGGTCTCACGGAGCTCCTTAGGCGGCGCCCGTTTCACCCTTTGGCTTCCGCGCTTCTCGCAGTCCGGCAGGGCGGCATCCCAGCGCCTGGGTGAGGAGGCCAAGGAGGGAGAAAAAGCATGAACCCGCGCCTGTTGCTGGTGGATGACGACTCGACCCTCTTGCAGTTTATGCGCGAATTCCTGCAGGAAGAGGGGTTTCAGGTTGAGGCCGCCACCTCGGGGCGCCAGGCGCTGCGCCGTTTGTATGACAAGCGGCCTGATTTGGTCGTCCTGGACATTATGATGCCGGGCATGGATGGTTGGGAGGTCTGTGCCCGCATTCGCGAGTTGAGCCAGGTGCCTGTGATATTCCTGACCGCCAAAGATACGGAGGCCGACAAGCTGCGCGGCTTTCGTCTGGGCGTGGACGACTATGTCACCAAGCCATTCAGCCTGGCCGAGCTGGCGGCCCGCATCCGGGCCGTCTTACAGCGCACACGGCCTTTGCGGGCTGAGCGCGAATTGGTCTACGACGTGGGCTCGCTGCGGGTGGACCAGGGAAGGCGGGAGGCCTTCTTGGGGGGCGAAAGGCTGAACCTTACCGAGACCGAGTTTCGCCTGCTGGCTGCCCTGGCCCGGCGGGCAGGGGAAGCGATCTCCCGCCAGACTCTGGCAGAAGAGGTATGGGGCCCCAACCGGATGGGTATGGCCAACGCGCTGCGCCGCTATGTCTGGCTACTGCGCCGTAAGATCGAAGAGGATCCGCGCAGGCCCCAGCGCCTGGTGACCGTGCGCGGCTACGGCTATCGTCTGGAAAGCGACTTGTCCCCCGATTGACAGCCTCATCCCCCGCACCGCTGGCAGGACCCCAGGCCGCCACGCCCCCTCAATTTGTAGGTTCCCCTTCAGATGAAAGGCGCTTCGGAGAGACTTTCTGGCGTATAGGACTCGAGTACTAGATGCCAGAGAGTCGGTTGTAAGTAGATCGTAAGGTGGTCTGGCCCTTTCCCCGAGATAGACTATAGGTGTCTTTAAGGGCCAGGCGCTGCGTGGTCCGAGGGAGGGAGCGCGAACATGGGAATAAGGCTGATCCGCCGGCGAGGGCGTGGCGGCCAGAGCTTGGTGGAATTCGCCATGCTGCTGCCGCTCTTGCTCACGGTGCTTTTTGTGCTCATCGAGCTGGCCCGTGTGCTTCACGCTTGGCTGGCGGTGGAAAATGGGGCGCGCTTTGGCGTGCGCTTTGCGGTTACTGGGGAATACTCCGAGCAGGCATGCATTGACCTGTATGGCGGCCCATGCACCACCGATGAGCAAAAAGAGCAGGCAAGGCTCAAATCCATTCGAGATGCTGCCTGGGCGGGCTCAGCCTCCATATTGCGTGACGCTTCCATAACTGTGTACAACGACCCCGGCTATTTTAAAGTCACCGTTTGTCCCAGCGAAGATCTTGTCGAGCCCGACCCAGACGACCCCTTTGACCCCTATTCCTGCATTCCCACCGATGATCCGGGCGAGCCCGGCGAGGTGATCACCGTAGCCGTTGATTTCAACCATCCCTTGATCGTTCCCTGGCTCACCGCGGTCTGGCCTCAGTTGCACTTGCGGGCCAAGCGCGAGGCCGTGGTTGAACAATACCGCACCTCGAAAGTCGTTTCCCTGCCNGAGGGCATGCCCACCCTGCCCCCCACGCCCGAGACGCCCACCCCTACACCGACGGACACGCCCACCCCCACGCCGACCAACACACCCACCGTGACGCCCACGCCTACGGCCACGCCGGACTGCTCGCTGATCACTTTGGTCAGCTTTGAGCTGGTGGGCGATGATGTGCGGATGTATGTGCGCAACGACAATGACATGGACGTGCCGCTGACCGGCTCCTCGATGGATTGGACGAAAGCCTACGATAACATGCGTGTCGATTGGTTTAAGTGGAATGGCACAACCTACTATCCCGGAGACGACTATGGTCCTCCTACCAACGAGGACCCCCCTTCGCCCATGAGCTTCCCCGCGGGTGCAGAGTACCAGTGGAGAACCGACTTCGACGGCATGGAGGATCCGGGCTTCTCAGGGACCTATACGGTGACCCTGACCTTTGGCTATTCTTGCGAAGTCACCGGCAGCGAGACGGTCAACCCCCCCACACCGACTCCCGCACCGGAGCCCAGTTGCGATGACCTGTCCATTACAAGAACGCGCATCTATCGTGACGACTTTCAGATGCGGGTGCGCAACGAGGCCTATTATCCCGCCTATCTCAAGGAATCGAGCCTGGTCTGGCCTGATGACCTGACCTCCAATATCTATGTCAACAAGGCCACGTTCAACGGCACGCGCTACGACGGGACCAATTACTATAGTTCGCCCACCACATTCGCTTCCTCCAATGTCAAATTGGATGACGATGATACAGCCTGGTGGAAGGCCGATTTCAACAACGTCGGTGATGCCCTTTACGGCTACTTCCGCGGCACGCTGACTATGGAATTTCCTGATTTCGGTTTGACCTGCACCCTGGTCGGCGAACTGGATGAGGAGCAACCCCCTACACCGACTCCCTCGCCCACGCCGAGCATCACGCCCACGCCCAGCATCACGCCCACGCCGAGCATCACGCCTACGCCGAGCATCACGCCTACGCCCAGCAACACGCCCACGCCCGACTGCTCTGAGGTTTACGTCAACCGTGATCAGCTGGATGGCACCGACTACGAAGTGAGGATCCGCAATAATAACCCCATGTCCGCGTACCTCATCTACTCATCGCTGACTTGGCCGGCTGGGGTGTATGGCTCGCAGACCTTCGATTTCTTCCGCTTCAATGGCAACAAGTACTACGACACGGATTCAACAAGCTCGCCGGTTTCCAGCTCGGCCCCCGATCTGGAGTTCCGCGGAGATGGCAATTCCGACTGGTGGGTCGCCCGCTTCAAGAACGTGCCTGATGGGCAGCTGCTGGGCACCTACTCCGTCAGCCTGACCTTCGAATTCCCCGGGTGGGGTACTTGCGACGTGTCAGCCAGCGAGACAATGGAAGAGCCGCCCACCAACACGCCCACACCGGATGCCACCAATACGCCTGTGCCCACCAGCACGCCCACGCCCACTCCCACATCCGAGTCTTGCGGCTTTGATTGCTGACCCTGGAAATCAGGGATCCAGGCGGCGGATGGCCAGCCATCCGCCGCTTATTCATTTCCTTTGCCGTGATCAGCCGTCTCCTCGTCGTAGAGCAGATAGGAACGCTGGGTTGGTTTGGCCCTTGCTCCGCCCAATGAGGCCGCAAAGCATGCCCGTATGGGCGCCGCGATTTCTTGAAGCCCCCTGCTTCAGGCGCCCTCTGCATGCTGATGAGAGCACAAGATCGGGGCAGCGAAGGGCTTGCATTGACCTTGCAATTCACTCCCCTATGTAGGCATATTGTAAGGTTGCGACCCCCCCCTCATTCTGTATGATGAATTTGGCTGCAACCCTGCGCGCAATGCGGTGCGCAGGTGCCGCATTGCATGTCCAGAAGGCGGTGACATTGGTGGTGTCAACGAAGCAGGCAAAGCTCCTCTCCGCAAAAGCGTTGGTCGTCGATGATGACCCGGATTTCCGGCGCATTCTGGTACGCAGGGCCAAGAAGATGGGCCTTTCGGTGGTAGAAGCCAGCAACGGCAAAGAGGCTATCTCAGTGATTGAGAAAGAGAAATTTGATGTGCTGGTTGCGGATCTCTACATGCCCGGGTGTACCGGTCTGGAGGTGGTTCGCGCGGCACAAAAGATCGATCCCACCATGCAGGCCATCGTGCTTACCGGCAGCGCCACGTTGGAGACCGCGGTGGAGGCCCTGCGGGCCGGGGTCTATGACTATCTGACCAAGCCCCTTGAGTCCATGGCGGTTTTTGAGATGACCCTGGCGCGCGCCCTGGAGCGCAAGCGCCTCATTGAAGAAAACAAGCGATTGTTCCGGGAGGTCCAACGCCTGGCCATGACCGACCCGCTAACTGGCCTTTATAACCGCCACAAAGTGAGTGAGGCTTTGGCCATGGAGGTGGAACGGGCGGCGCGCTACGGGCGTCCCTTATCTATCATCGTCTTCGACCTGGACCGTTTGAAGGAGATCAATGACACCTACGGGCACGCCGCGGGCGATTCGGTCCTCCAGGCGGTGGCCAAAGCCATCCGGGCCCACATCCGGCGGGTGGATCTGCCGGCCCGGATCGGTGGGGATGAATTCCTGGTCGTGCTGCCAGAGGCTGATCTGGCGGAAGCGCGCAGAGTCGCGGAGAGGATCACCTCCCAGTTGGCGCAAGTCAAAGTGGGAAGCATCGGGATTTCGCTCAGCGCGGGCGTGGGCCAGTGGGCCATTTCCTATGGGTCGGCGCGCGGTTTCTTGCACGCAGTTGACCAGGCCATGTATCAAGCAAAACGTTCGGGCGGCCGTCGTCTCATCATCAGCGAACCCCCAACCGTGAACCCTGAGGAGACGATTCCCCACCTGAAGCGTTCAGACCTTGACTTGGGTGAGGTTGAGAAAGGGTGAGGCCGATGGGCAGTAAAGAGAACAGGTCGAGCGGCAATGGTGCGCGCAGAAGCGGGGCGCTCAGGTCGGCTCTCTTGGAAACCAAGCGGACGCCCGCGCGCAGAAAATCCGAGGGGCAGACCGCAACGCAGCCCATTTCCCGCATCCGCAAGGCGCCGCGCGGAGGCCTGGCTCGCTTTAGTCATGCTGTTCTCGGTCGCGTGTACGGGTTGAAGGCCCGCCTGATCATCCCGTATGTCTTGCTCACCTTGGCCACAGCCATGGTGGGCACTTTCATTGTCACTCGCCTGGTGGCCTCCTCCGTGAGCGAGCGTTTTTACAATCAGATCTATGAGGCTGGACGTGTGGCCTCGGATGGCATTGTGCGCCAGGAAGAGGTCCATCTGGCCAACCTGCGCCTGATGGCCTTCACCCAGGGAGTGGCTGAGGCCGTGGCCGGGCGCGAGGCGGACACATTGCAGGAGATCCTCTGGCCCCTGGCGCTCAACAACGATGTGGACGCGGTCACTGTTGTGGGGCTTGATGGCGTTGAGATCCTCACCCTGGCGCGCGACCCGCTGACCAACCGCTACGGCGTCTTTAAGGGCACGGATTATGGCGATCAGGAGATTGTGCAGCGGGTGCTGGCTCGCGAGATTGATGAGATCGGGGACAAATTTGCAGGCGTGCTCCACACGCGCTTTGGACCGTACCTCTACACCAGCGCGCCGGTGCGCGACAGCCAAAACCAGGTGGTGGGCGTGCTGATGGTCGGCACCAGCCTGGAAGGCTTGATCACCGAGCTCAAGTCTCAATCCCTGGCCGATATCGTGATCCTTGATCAAGAGGGCCGGCCGCTGGCTTCCTCCTTCGTGACCGAAGGCTCGCTGGTGGAATATCTAAGCCTTGCCCCCGAGGAAATCCCCTCCCTTGGTCAAACCGTCTTGCGGGACTTGCGCCTGGAGGAGCGTGACCGGGAATACATGATCGCTTACGCGCCGCTCATCGTCCGCCAGCAACCCATGGGCGTGCTGGGCGCTGCCCTTCCCAGCGATTATGTGGTTTCCGCTGAAGCCACCAGTCGCAATACGTTCAGCCTGGTGTTCTCCCTGGCCACCTTGGCGGTGATCATTGTGGGGTACGTTATCTCCCAGAGCATCGCCAAACCGCTGCTCAAGTTGCGCGACATTTCGCTGGCCGTGGCTGAGGGTGACCTCAACCAGCGCACAGGCATGGACCGTTCGGACGAGATCGGCGACCTGGCTGCCGTCTTCGACCTGATGACCTTCCGCCTGCGGCGGCGCACGGCTCAGGCCGCCCGCCTCTATCAGGAGACCCTGCAGCGCAACAAAGAATTGGCAGAAATCAACGCCCGCCTGCAGTCAACCCAGCAACAATTGATCCAATCCGAGAAATTGGCCGCTGTGGGCCAGCTCACCGCCGGTATTGTCCACGACGTGAAGAACCCGCTGGCGGTGATTAAGGGTCTTGCTGAAGAACTTAGCGAGGATGGGGCGGTCAACCCCGAGGTGGCCGAGCAATTGAAGACCATCCGTGACAACGCCGCGCGCGCCGCGCGCATCGTCACCGATTTGCTCAAGTTCGCTCGCCAGTCCAACCCTGCCATGCGGCACCAGGATTTGGGCGAGACGGTGCGCACGGCAGTCCGCCTGACCGATTTCCTGGCTCGCAAGAACAGTGTGCGGGTGGACTCGCAGGTGCCAGACTCGCCGGTTGAAGCCACCTTTGACGCCACGCAGATCGAACAGGTTCTGGTGAACCTGATCCAAAACGCCATCCAGGCCATGCCCGATGGCGGGGAGCTGCGGGTGCGGCTGAACGCCGACCAAGAATGGGCGCGCATTGACGTGATTGACACCGGCGTGGGCATCCCCGAGAAGAACCTGCGCCGCATCTTCGACCCATTCTTCACAACCAAGCCCCCCGGGGAGGGAACGGGCCTGGGGCTTTCAGTCAGTTACGGTATCGTCTCGGACCATCGCGGTCGCATTGATGTGAAGAGCAAAGTTGGGCAGGGAACCACTTTCAGCGTTTTCCTGCCGCTGCGGCAACCTGAGCCTGTGAGGGAGTTCTAAGGTGTCCAGCGAGCGCATCCTGATAGCTGACGACGACAGTGCCTTTCTGGATTTGATGAGCCTGCATTTGCGCAAGCGGGGGTTCGATGTGGAAACCGCGCGCGACGGAGTAGAGGCCCTTCAGTACTTGCGCAACAACGGACCCTTCGCGGTCATGGTCACCGACATGATGATGCCAGGAATGAGCGGGCTGGAGCTCTTACGCCGGGCGCGCGGTCTGGACCCACGCCTTGAAGTGGTGGTGATCACCGCCGCCGGGTCCACCGACATGGCTGTGGCCGCTCTGCGTGAGCATGGCGCATTTGATTACCTGACCAAGCCGCTGGAAATGATCAGCGAGCTCTCCTTGGCCGTGGAGCGCGCCATTGCTCATCGGCGCCTGAAATTGGAGCGTGAGGCCTTGCGCGACCAGGTGGCAGGAGGCAATGTGGGGCTGCGAACTCTGCTCTCCGCCTCCAACGACGCGGTCATCGCGGCGGATGAACATGACGTACTCAATTTGGTCAACCCAGCCGCCGCCCGCTTGCTGACGGGTGTGCGCCTGAGCAGCAACACCAGCCTGGGTGATCTTCCTCAGCCCCTGGTCGATCTTGTCAGGCGTTGGCGTTCGTTGGATCCCACACGTCCCGCTCAGGTTGAAGTTCACTGGCCTGAGGGGCGGGTGAACGCCGCCCGATTGGCGCCCATTTCGGTCAGCGGCCGCAAGCCCAATGGCTGGGTCATGGTTCTCCACGATATTACCTACCAAAAACATCTCGAGGTGATGCTTGTGCGCCAGTTCGGCACGGCGGCAGTGCGCGCACGTGCCCTGATCCAGCGTGCCCAAAGCGCCCTGCGTCAATTGCGCAGGGGCCTGGCCAACGGAAAACCCATCGCCCCGAACGCATGGGAGGACCTGGAGCGCATGCTCGACAGAGTCCACGCCAGCCTGGACATTCCCTTCGCGCTGAGTGCTGCGAACATCAGGATGCACGGCGCCCAATCACCGGTAGATTTGTTGGACTTCTTCCGCCGCCATGGGGAACAAATCGACCGCAGCCTGGAGCGGGAGATCGGCCATCCCATTCAGTGGGTGCTCGCCAATGACCTGCCCGCAGTTTTGGGCGATTATGGTACGCTGCGCCGCTTGCTGCGCCATATGATCCAGTGGATAGCCCTGCGCAGCCCACCCGGGGAGGAGCTCAGGTTCTCGGCGCGCGCCCAGGATGGCTGGGTTTGGATGGAGGTTTCAGAGGTCCTGCCGGGAGAGGATGGCTCGCCGCTGCAAGCACCGACGCGCCCGGTTAAGAAGCCCGCCTCTGAGCAGGCGGAGATAGAGGCAGCCCTGGTGAGAATGCTCATCGCCCAATTGGAAGGACAAGTGTGGCATCGGGAGCTGATGAGTGGCGCAGAGGCGGTCTCCGTATGTTTGCCGGCAGCCGAATCACAATTGGTAGATAGGTAGGCTGATGGATCTGCCGCAGGCGCGCTCCGCGGAAGAAACCCGGGGGAGCTTGGCTCTCCGGCTTCAGCGCGCCTTGCGCAGCTGGCTTACCAAGTTTGGGGAGGGGGAATGGCGGGAACTGGCCTGGGATGTTTCCCGCTGGTTGCTCATAGTCCCCCTTATCGGCCTCTTCCTCTTCATTACCAGCGGTTTGGCCCTCGCTTTCGGCGCTCGCTATC
>Ga0180881_1276_pt1 | contig 15850 bp, 9 predicted proteins | sample Deesub1362A_J573_FD_124314 | JGI IMG/M metagenome (GOLD analysis project Ga0180881, IMG submission 124314) | Anaerolineales bacterium JdFR-61 | reverse complement strand
ATGCCGGCGCGCACGATGGCCGCAAGCCGGTCGGCCATCTCCACGCCGCCTTCCAGCTTGATGGCGTCGCAGCCCGCTTCAGCCATAAAGCGCCCGGCGTTGCGCACCCCATCTTCGATGCTGGGCTGGTAGCTCATGTAGGGCATATCGCCGATGAGCCACGCGCTGGGCGCGCCGCGGCGGACAGCCTGCGCGTGGCGGATCATATCGTCCATGGTTACCGGCAGGGTGCTGTCGTAGCCCAGCATGGTCATCCCCAGGCTGTCGCCCACCAGGATCATGTCGATTTCCGCCTCTTCCTGGAAGGTGGCGGTGGGGTAGTCGTAGCAGGTGAGCATGGTAATGGGCTCGCCCTCTTGGACCTTGCGGAAGAGGGTGGGCAGGGTGACTTTCTTGCGCGAAGTCATACGGATGTCCTCCTTCGGGTACAGCAGCTCGACTTGGGGATGGCATTGCCCGCGGCAACGGGTCCCTCATTCAGTCTAAGCCGGCCAGAGGGGGAGGGCAAGTTACGAATATCCCGTCGCGCCGCGAACGAGCGCGCAAATTCACCCCTCGCTGGGTGATGGGAGGCCTTGATGAAGCTACGGGCGGCGAATCAAGGTCCCCAGGGGATCGCCGCGCAGGGCGCGCAGCAGGTTGCCGGGCTTCTCGCCGCTGAAAATGCGAATCTGCACCTGGGGCAGGGCGGCGCTGATCTCCAGCGCGGCGGCTACCTTGGCCGCCATGCCGCCGGTGACGTCCACAGCCTGGGAGGTCTCCAGACCGGCCTGGGCCAGGGTTGAGGGTGTGAGCTCGGCCATCAGGTGGCTGCGCTCCGGGTAATCGGCGTAGACCCCTTCCTCAATCCCTGCCAGCAGGATCAGGCCCGGCCTCAGCCGGGGGGCCAGGTAGGCGAAGACGGCCTCCGTTGAGAGAATGGTCGCGCCTTGCTCGCGATCGAAGACGGTGTCCCCCTGAATCAAGGGCAGCAGCCCGGCCTGCAGGGCCCGCTCGATGGGCTCCACGAACATCGCGGCGGGCTGCCCGCCGCGCGCGATGGCCGAAGCGGAGGGCGGCAGGGAGATCACCGGCAGGGCCTCCTGACGAAGGGCGTCCACAACCAGCCGGTTGAGACGGTTGGCCGCCGCCCAGACCTGAGCGAAGCCCTGCCATTGTTCGGGACTGCTGGCGCCGCGCTGGGTGCCATAAGGGGCCGCCGCGGCGTGCCCGAAGGAGCCCGACCCGTGGCCCAGAAGCAGGCGCAGCTCAGGGTTCTCATCCAGCGCCTGNGCGATCTCCCCAGCCGCCTGACGCAGGATATCCGGGCGCGCGGTTTGTGGCTTGCTCTTGTCGGTGATCAGCGAACCGCCCAACTTGAGGAAAATCATGGTTCGATCCTGGCGTCGAGTATGCGCTCAGCCCCGGCGGCCTCGAGCGCGGCCCGCACCTGCTTCGCGACCTGCTCATCCACCAGGGCGATCACGTTGCCGCCCAGGCCGGCGCCGGTGATCTTGGCTCCAATTGCGCCGGCGTCGAGCGCGGCTTGCACCAGCGCGGCGGTCTGCGGGATGTCCAGACCCAATTCGACCAGGGCGGCGTGGTTGCGATCCATGGCCGCGCCCAGCGCGACCGGGTTCCCCTGCTCCAGGGCTTCCAGGGCCTGATCCACGCAGGCCCGGATGCGGCGGAAGATCTGCTCCACGTTCTCCCGCTGGCGCTGGTAAGCCCGGCGCACCCTGGCGACGGCCTCCCCGGTGGAGGAGGCCACACCGCAATAGGCCAGCAGAAAGGCCATTGGCGCGCCCACGGCCAGCGGGACGGGATCCCGCCCGCGCACGAACAGGATGGGCCGTTCCACGCTCACCACCGTGTTGTCGATGCCGGAGGGTGTGCCGTGGTGGATCCTCTCCACCTGGTAGGCCAGGGCCGAGAGGCGCTCGGTGGGGAGATGGCGCTCGAAAAGCCCGGCCAGGGCGCGCAGCACGGCCACGCTCACCGCCGCGCTGGAGCCCAGGCCCGCGGCCACGGGGATCGAAGATTCGATCTGCAGGGCGAAGGCTGGCGCTTTCTGCACCCCCATTTCCTGGAGGGCCAGACGGATGAGAGCGGCCATGGGATGCGTGCTATCCAGCGCCTCCAGGGTTGTCTGGAGCTGCACAGCCGGAGCGCTGATCGATACATGTCCCGCTGGCCGGCCGTGGATGAAACGGGCTTCGGCCCGCACGCGCGCCTGGGGGATGGGGATGGCAATGGCGGGGTACCCGTAGACAACGGCGTGTTCGCCGACGAGAATGGCTTTGGCCGGTGCGCTGCCTATCGCGCTCATCCCCGGTAGAGGACCCAAAGGGAGAAGAGCCCCCATAGCACCACGGTGAGGATGAGTGGCCGGTCAGAGAGAATGACTTCCTCCGGCGCGCCGCCGGCGTGTTCCACATGCAATAAGTACAGGTAGCGGAAAATGCCGTAGATCACAAAGGGGATGGTGAGCATCATCGCGTGGTTGCCGGGTAGGTTCTCGGCCGAAAAGGTGTAGAGGGAGTATGCGACGATGGTGGTGCCGGAGACGATTACGATCAATTGGTCCAAGAGGGGAAGGGTGTAGCCATCGAGCACCCGACGATGGTTCCCCGCCTCGCCGGCCAGCAAGGTGATCTCCGCGCGCCGTTTGCCGAAGCCGATGAACAGGGCGATCAGGGTTGTGCACACATAGAGCCAGGGGGAGAAGCGCTCAACGGTGATCAACGCCACGCCCGCGGCCACGCGCAGCAGGAAGCCCGAGGCCAATACCATGACATCGATGATCGGCACGTGCTTGAGCCAGAAGGAATAAAGCAGGTTGCTGAGCAAGTAGGCCAGAAGGACCATACCGAAAGCCTGGCCCAGGAAGAAAGCAGCGACCATGGAGGAGAGGGCCAAGAGCGCGGCCGCCACCAGTGCGACGGGCACTGGCAGTTGGCCGGAGGCAATCGGTCGATTGCGTTTGATGGGGTGCTTGCGGTCCTGCTCCAGGTCCGCCACGTCATTAAGCAGATAGACCGCGCTTGACCCCAGGCAGAGCAGGGCAAAGCCGGTGATGGTGCGCAGCAGGGGGGCGGGAATGAGCAGCTGGCCGTCAAAGACCAAGGCGGCAAAAACCAGGCCGTTTTTCAGCCATTGACGTGGGCGCATGGCCCGCAGCAGGGTAAATGCCATGCCGCAGATGATAGCAAGAAGGGGTGCATCCGGCAAGGCGGAAGGGCAGCGCAGTGAGCGAGAGCAGCCCTCCACGGCCGTACAGGTTGGGGCATCCGCAAGGGGGAAAACGCGGCTCGCCCTGCGGGTGCAGGGGGCACCGCCGCCCCACGGTCTCTCATCCCTGGCTCCCAAAGCGCGCGGTTGCGGCCATGGGTAGGAGGATCGGCGACCCCCCATGGCCCTTGGTGACGATGGCAATTCATTGGGCCGGCCCTGCGGGGGGAGAGCTTCAGGGTAGAATGGTCCTGTGAAAGGCGCAAAGCGAGTCGATCAACTGCTCGTCGAGCGGGGCTTGGCTGAATCACGAAGCCAGGCCCAGCGGCTGATTATGGCCGGCCAGGTGCGCGTGGGTGGGGAACGGGTGATGAAGCCCTCCCAGCGCGTCCCACCCGAGGCGGAGCTTGTGGTCCTGGCCCCGCCGCGCTACGTCAGCCGGGGGGGCGAGAAGCTGGCCGCCGCCTTACAAGCCTTTGGCATTGAGGTGCGCGGGGCGGTATGCGCGGATGTGGGAGCCTCCACCGGGGGCTTTACCGACTGTCTGCTGCAGGCCGGCGCGGCGCGCGTATACGCCATCGATGTGGGCCATGGGTTGCTCCACTGGAAGCTGCGCGCCGATCCGCGCGTGGTGCTCATGGAGCGCACCAACGCGCGTTATCTGGAGAGGCTCCCGGAGGCGGTGGATTTTGTGAGCGTGGATGTGTCCTTTATCTCCCTGCGCCTGATCCTGCCCGCGGTGCGGCGCTGGCTGAAAGCGGGGGGGCAGGTGGTGGCCCTGGTGAAGCCCCAGTTCGAGGCGGGCCGGGAACAGGTTGGGCGCAAGGGGGTGGTGCGCGATGTGGATGTTCACAAGCAAGTCTTGATCCGCATCTTGGGGGCGGCCAGGGAGCTTGGGTTGGGAGCGCGGGGCCTGATCCGCTCTCCGTTGCGCGGCCCCAAGGGCAACCTGGAATTCCTGCTCTGGCTTGTGGAAGGAGCCCCATCGCTCCCCGAGAGAGACTTGCTGGAGCCCGCCCTGCGGCCTGCCTGATGAGCGCTATTCGGCCTGCTGCGGCTCAGGTATACTTCAGCAGGTTGGCTAGATCGGACTGGGTATGACGGATTCAGTACACATTCGCAATTTTTGCATCATCGCCCATATCGACCATGGGAAGTCGACCCTTGCCGATCGCCTGTTGCAGGCCACGGGCACCATCCCGGACCGTGAGATGACCGAGCAGGTCCTGGATAGCATGGACCTGGAGCGCGAAAAAGGGGTGACTATTAAGGCCTCCGCTGTGCGCATGGAGTACCAGGACCCGCGCGGTGGGCGATACGTGCTTAACCTGATCGATACGCCCGGGCATGTTGATTTTGGGTATGAGGTGAGCCGGGCTTTGGCCGCTTGCGAGGGGGCGCTGCTGGTGGTGGATGCCAGCCAAGGGGTGGAAGCCCAGACGTTGGCCAACCTCTACCTGGCCTTGGAAGCGGACCTGGAAATCATCCCGGTGATCAACAAGATCGATCTGCCCGCCGCGCGCCCGGACGAGGTGGCCGAGGAGCTGGAGGCCTTGCTGGGCACGCCCGCGGAGGACATGCTTCGTATTTCCGCCAAGACGGGCTTGGGCGTGGAGGGGGTCCTGCGCGCCATCGTTGATCGGGTGCCGCCGCCGAAGGGAGATCCCAACGCGCCCTTGCGGGCTTTGATTTTCGACAGCCATTACGATTCCTACAAGGGTGTGGTGGCTTACGTGCGGGTGGTGGACGGCAGCATCAAAGGCGAGGAGCCGCTCAGGTTAATGGCCAGCGGGGCTGAACTGCGGCCGATGGAAGTGGGCGTTTTCGTCCCCTATTTGAAACCTACGGGCCTCCTCTCCACGGGAGAAGTGGGCTACGTGGCCACGGGGCTCAAGTCGGTGCGTGAATGCCGGGTGGGCGATACGCTGACCCGCGGTGCGCGACCTGCCGCGGAGCCACTGCCCGGCTACCGCACACCCAAGCCCATGGTCTTCGCGGGCTTTTATCCCGTGGAGGGCGAGGATTATGCCGATCTAAAGGACGCCTTGGAGAAACTACAGCTCAACGACGCCGCCTTGAGCTTTGAGCCGGAAACTTCCCAGGCGCTTAACTATGGCTTCCGCTGCGGCTTCTTGGGCATGTTTCATATGGAAATCGTCCAGGAGCGCCTGGAGCGCGAATTTGAGATTGATTTGATTGCCACCGCGCCTTCTGTGGAATACGAGATCCTGCTGCGCGACGGGCGTGTTGTGCGCATCGATTCGCCGGCCCAGCTTCCGGACCCACAGGAAATCGAAGAGATTCGCGAGCCATGGATGCGCATCCAGGTCTTCACCCCCGAGGAATACTACGGCACGGTGATGGACCTAGTGACCAAGCGCCGCGGCGAGTTCCTGGAGCAGGAATATCCGGCGCCCGGCAGGGTGGTCTTGCATTATGCTCTGCCTCTCAGCGAGATGATCGTCGATTTCTACGATCAATTGAAGTCGCGCACGCGCGGCTATGCCTCGCTGGACTACCAGTTTCTCGAATACCGGCCTGACGATCTGGTCAAGCTGGAGATCCTGGTGAACGGCGAGCCGGTGGATGCGTTGGCGCTCATCGTTCACCGCAAAGACGCATATCACAAAGGCCAGGCGCTTGTCTCCAAGCTTAAGGAATTGATCCCCCGCCAGCTCTTCACCGTCCCCATCCAGGCGGTGGCAGGGGGGCGGGTGATCTCGCGCGCCAACGTCCGCGCCCTGCGCAAAGACGTGCTGGCGAAATGCTATGGCGGTGACGTGACCCGCAAGCGCAAATTGTTGGAAAGGCAAAAGAAGGGCAAGAAGCGCTTGAAACGGATTGGCAGCGTGGACATCCCGCAGGACGCTTTCATGGCGGTGCTGCGACTCGGCGAGGATTGAGGCGGAGCGTTTGCCAGGCTTCTGGCATCGACGATCGTGGCAGTCAGTTTTTCAACAAGTCAATGCAGGAGATGCGGTGAATCGAATTCGCCGTTGGGTCATAGGAATTGGGATCAGTCTTGCTGCCTCGCTGGTCGTGCTGTGGGGAATCGATCCGCAGAGGCTGCTGGGGGCATTTTGGCGAGCTCAGTATGGCTACCTCATTCCCCTGGTGCTCGTCTTGATTCTGGGTCTGGTGGCCAGGGCCTTTGCCTGGAGAACGCTGTTGGGGGGGCGTGTCGAATTAAGAAGGGTCTTCAACGCCATTAATGTGGGCTACTTGTTGAACGCCCTGATGCCTTTCCGGGTGGGCGAGTTGGGTCGGGCGCTGCTTGTCAGCACGGACGGCAAGGTTCGGGTCGAGGAGGGCCTGGGGACCATCGTCATCGAACGTTTGCTGGACACCCTGATCACTTTCGCAGCGCTCTTGATCTCGCTTCCTTTGATCATCATCCCCGCGTGGGCGCAAAGCCTTTCATGGTTTGTGGGATCCTTTTTGCTGGCCATCCTGCTGGCGGCGTTCTTCCTGACCAAGATGAAGCCCCTGGTCCTGCGGGTTGCTGAACATCTTTTTTCTCGCTTGGGCATGGGACGTATGGTCAGCCTTTCGGAGGGTTTCATCAACGGCCTGGAAAGCGTGACCCAGCCGTCGAAAATAGGCAGAGCCGGGCTTTGGAGCCTCGCGGCCTGGGGGGCTGTGTGGATCCAGATGTGGCTGCTTCTGGCGCTGGTCGGCGTTCCGGTTTCCCCCGCTGCGCTGTTGTTCGTCCCCGCGGTGGCCGCCTTTGGCTCCGCTCTTCCGCCATCGCCTGGCGCCATCGGTGTGTTCGAGGCCGCTGCCGTTGCCGGGCTGCTGGTGTTTGGATATGAGCGAGAAACCGCTCTGACCGTCGCGGTCCTCTGGCATGGTGTGCAATTGCTGACAACGGGCCTGCTCGGGGGTCTCGGGTTGGCCCATGAGGGAAGAACTCTCGCTGATCTGGCAAGGCGCATTCAATTGCAGCTGCGGCCGCGGAATTCAGGGGGCTCAGCATAAATGTCACCCGTCTTGAGCGTTGGGCCGATGGAGCACGCCACGTTGAATATAAAGCGCCGCATGGCTATAATCTCACGTCTCTTGTCGAACGCCCGGCGTTTGGCCGAATCCTGAGACGTTTGGGACGCAATTCTCATGCGCATCTTGACCGTTCTGACGTACTATCGACCTCACTGGACCGGATTGACGGCCCATGCCGTTCAAGTGGCGGAGGGGCTGGCGGCGCGGGGGCACCAGGTCACAGTGCTCACCATTCGCTTTCGGCCAGAGCTTGCCCGCGACGAGCGCATCAACGGGGTCCGCGTGGTTCGCCTGCAACCCATCGCCCAGCTCAGCCGCGGGATGATCACGCCGGCCTTCCCATGGGCCGCGTGGCAGCTCTTCCGCGATTGTGACGTGGTCCAGATCCACTCCCCTTTGCCGGAGTCACTCATGGTGGCCCTGATCTGCAAGATGCAGCGCCGTCCATTCTTAATGACCCACCACGGCGATTTGGTGATGCCCAGCGGCCTGTTTAATCAGTTCCTGGAAAAGGCAGGGGCGCTGATCCTCACCTATACCGGGATGATGGCGGACAAGATCACATCCTACAGCGAGGACTATGCCAGGCACTCAAAGTTGCTGCGCAGATTCAAGGGCAAGCTGGAATATGTATACCCGCCGGTGGAGATACCCATCCCCAGCCTGGAGGCCGCTGCACGTTGGAAAGGCGAGCTTGGCCTATCCGAAAAGCGGCTCATCGGTTTCGCCGGGCGATGGGTTGAGGAGAAAGGGTTTGATTATTTGCTGCAGGCGTTTCCGCGCATCAAGGCCGCGATTCCTGGGGCCCATCTGGTCTTCGCGGGCGAAAAGCAAGTGGTGTATGAGAATACTTTCAAGCGATGCCTGCCTCTCGTGGAAGCGGTTGGGGAGGATCTCACATTCTTGGGCCTGATCCGCGATCGCCAAAGGATGGCGAACTTCTACGCCATGTGCGATCTTTTCGTGCTGCCCAGTCGAACGGATATGCTGGCTCTGGTGCAGATCGAAGCCATGCTGTGCGGCACACCGGTGGTGGCCAGCGATATCCCTGGAGCGCGCGTGGTGGTGAGGGAGACAGGCTTTGGTCGATTGGCGCCTCCCCATGATCCGGAGGGTCTTGCGGGGGCGATCATCGATACCATGAATCATCTCGAACAGTACCGCCCCACGCGGGCGGCGGTGCGCAAGGTGTTCAACACAGAGCGCACGCTCGAGAGCTATGAGCGGATCCTCGCTTCCATCGCCAACTCAGGGGCGGAGGAATCTCCCTCCAGGGGGGATCCGCGGCCATCGAAAGCGGATCGGGAGGCGGAATGAACTCGCTGCCTGTTCGCTATCGCCATCCAGAGCGAGACTGGGCCTCTCTCTCCCCGCATGATCTCAGAGCACTCGACGATCTCATGCGCAATGAGGCCGATATGGCCTACCGCCGGCGGGTCAAGATCCTGCTGGACTACCTGGAGATTTCGGACGATGAGCGGGTGCTCGATCTGGGTTGCGGCATGGGGTTCTTCCTGATGGCTTTAGGCCGCATCCGGGATGCCCGGAGTGTGGGCTTTGATTATGATATGCAGCGTTTGGTGCGCGCCCACCGCGAGAACCCAGGCGTGCGTTTTATCTGCGGGAGGCTGAGCGACCTTCCATTTCCTGAGGGGTTTTTCGACAAAATCCTGCTCAGCGAAGTGTTGGAACACCTGGAGGACGACCTGGCCGGGCTGCGGGAAATCCATCGCGTCCTGAAACCCGGAGGGCTGTTGGCCATATCTGTCCCCCATCGCAACTATCCGTTAATCTGGGATCCCATCAACAAAATAAGGGAGGCTCTGGGGTTGGAACCCCTTCGCAGCGGGCCCTGGGTGGGCATCTGGACCAACCATGAACGCCTGTATGACCCCCAGGGGCTCGCCGAGCGGCTGGAGGCGGCGCGCTTCAAGGTCGAAATCATGGAAGAGGCCACACATTACTGCTTTCCCTTTTCCCATTTCATCGTCTACGGCATCGGGAAGCCGTTGCTGGAGAAAGGGTTGCTTCCTGAAGGGATCCGCCAGGCGGCCGATCGATTTGCGGCCGGCGGCAAGAAAGGGGGCAGGCTCAACCCAGTGAATATTGGCCTCGCGCCCTTTCGATGGATTGATCGTCTTAACGATCGGCCGGGCGTTGTGAAAAAGCGGACCTTTGTGAACCTGTTGGTGAAAGCCCGCAAGGGCTGAAGTCCGGAGTGTTGTGCGCAAAGGCATCCTCCGGTCTTTTCAGCCCTTTCTCTTATCAGATGCCTGGTGGAGACCCCGCAAGCAAGGGCTGCGCGGAGGACGTTTCCAGTGGCGAAAGAGCGGATGATTCCTTGGCCTCAGGCGCGCCTTGAATGGGTGCGCGAGCTTCCAGAGACAGCCGCCAGCGCGGCATTGACAAGTGTGTACAATACACACCTGTAAGCGAGCTTTTGAAGGACCAGGTGTTGGGCGGGCAGAGGAAGGTATCGAAGGACGGAAGGATGAGAGCGCAATCGCGCTTGGCCGCGGGCGTCCGTGGAGGCGTGGTGGGGCAGAAGTCGTCCGCTCAGGCATCGAAAGTGGTTGACGGCGAATCCTTGCATTGTTGGCAGGAGGCGACATGACCGAGGGAGAACACCCCACTGGACCGCATGAAGAACCCACGGTTCTGGATTGGGTCAAATCCCTTCTCCGTATGCGGCCGATTCCTATTCCGCCGTTGGAGGCGGGGGAGGGGGCGCCAGATGTGGCTGGCCTGGTCGAAATCAGCCCCGCCGAGGAAGCGGCCGTAGCTCCCCCTGCGCAGCAGGTTCCTGAGGTCGCGGTGCCGGAGCGGCCTCCAGAGGCACCCATGCCGGTCGAACCCGTGGAGGAGAGGGCGATTGAAACGCGCTACGCCCCGCCCACCGAGGCGGTGGGTTGGGCGAGGTCCTGGCGATTCCCTCTGGCCATCATGCTCGCCCTGGTCGCCCAATTGGGCCTCGAGGCCAGGCCGAACAGCCTGGTTCTTCCCATCGCTCTCTACCTGCTCGCTGCTGCTTTCGTGGGCTGGGAGGTATGGCTTGGCACAGGGACGAAGCGTCCCCAAGAGGTGGCGGAGCGGAAGGAAGAGGCCCCCATTAATGCTATGTTGCTGGCAAACGCCCTCATATTCGGGTTGTTTACCTTTCTCCTTTGTCTGAAGAACGAATTCAGCATGGCCAATTTGACGACTTGGGCCATTTCTTTGATGGCGGGCTTAGGTGCCTTGTGGGAGAGGCAATCTGGGTTCTCCTCATGGCCAAATCGCCTGCGGGCTTTCTTCCGCCCAGGCGGCATTCAGGTCCGCGTTACGCCCTTCCATATTCTCTTTGCCGTGGCTGCCATCTTGGTGGTGTATTTCCGTTTCGCCCAGATTGATAGCATTCCCTATGACATGTCCAGCGATCACGCCGAGAAACTCTATGACGTCATGGATGTGTTGAGGGGTGAGACCAAAATCTTCTTCCCGCGCAATGCTGGCCGCGAAGCCATCCAGTTCTACCTGGCCGCCGCTACGGCCAAGTATTTGGGCCTGGGTATCTCCTTCATGACCCTGAAGGTCGGCACCGTCGTGCTTGGGCTGCTGGTGCTCCCCTACTTGTATCTCTTCGCCAGGGAGATCGGGGGCCGAGAGGTGGGCCTGGCGGCATTTGTGCTGGCGGGGATAGCCTATTGGCCGAATGTGATCAGCCGGATGGGGTTGCGCTATCCCCTCTACCCGCTGTTTGTGGCGCCTGTCTTCTATCATCTTGTGCGTGGCTTTCGCACCCGCAGCCGCAACCATTTGCTGCTGGCGGGCCTATTCGCGGGTTTGGGGCTGCACGGCTTCACCTCCGCCAGGGTGGTTCCGTTGGCTTTGGCCCTGGGCGGCGGTATTTACGCGCTCTATCAATCGCGTGCGGATGAGAGACTGCGGGCAGTCTATTGGGTTCTGTTGGCTGGGTTGATTGCGCTGCTCGCATCGGTCCCCCTGCTGGGCGTGGCCACAGCCATGCCCGAAACCGTCTTTCATCGCATGTTGACCCGCCTGGCCGAGGCGGAGCGCAGCTATCCAGGGCCGGTTTGGCAGATCCTGTTAAAGAACATCTGGAACGGATTGTTAATGTTCGGATGGGACAACGGTGAATTCTGGTTTACATCCATTCCCCATCGGCCGGCGCTGGATTGGGTCACGGCAGGCCTCTTTCATTTGGGCCTTGTCATCGTGCTGGTTCAGTTCCTACGTCGCCGTGACTGGAAATTCGGATTCTTGCTGCTATCGCTGCCGCTTCTGATGTTGCCCTCGATTCTGGCTTTGGCATTTCCCCAGGAGAACCCGGCACCCCATCGGGCAGGGGGTGCCATGGTGCCTGTCTTTACCATGGCTGCGATCCCCTTGGTGAGCCTGGTGCCATGGGCTGGACGCCTCCTGGGTAGGGGCCGACGCAAACTGGGGAGCGTGATGGCGCTCCTGCTCCTGCTGGTGGCGGCCAGCTTGAACCATGATTTGCTGTTTCGTCAATTCGCCGAACAAATACGGCGCAGCATGCACAATACGCGCCAGATTGGAGAGGTCATAAGGGGATATGCCACCTCCGTGGGCGANTATGATTCAGCCTACGTGATCCCCTATCCCCATTGGGTGGANAACCGGTTGGTGGGGATTACCGCCGGGGTGCCCGGCAANGATTACACTTTCTGGCGGGAGGATCTGGTGACCCTGCAGGNTCAGCCCGGCCCTCACCTTTTCCTCTTCAAGCCCGAGGATGAGGAGACGGAGGAGATGCTGCAAGCACTATTTCCNGGCGGCGAGCTGAGACTGGTAGCGGGCCAGGCCCCTGGCCGCGATTTTAAGATGTATTTTGTCCCTGCGGGGGCGACCACCCGATCACCGCAATGAGCTGGATGGGGAGGTTCATGGAGCAGTCAACCGAAAAAGCCATGACCACCAGCGAGGTGCTCTCCGAGAGCGAGATCGGCTTGCGCATCTCTCGGCGGGACGTGGTGCATGTCCTGATGCTCCTGCTGGTGCTGGCCGCTGCGGCCTTTTTGCGTTTCCGAGGACTGGATTGGGATGAACGGACCCATCCCCACCCCGATGAGCGCTTCCTGACCATGGTGGAAGGCGCGCTCGACCTTGAGCAGGGGATGAAGAACTATTTCAACACAGCCGAGTCATTGCTCAACCCCCACAATGTAGGCTACGGTTTCTTCGTCTATGGCACCCTGCCCATTTTCATCGTCCGCGCTGTGGCGGAATCCCTGGACAAGGTGGCTTATGACCAGGTGCACATGGTCGGCCGTTTCTTGGCGGCTTCATTTGACTTGATAACGGTCCTGCTGGTCTACTTCGTGGGGCGAGTGATCTACCATCGGCGTGTGGGACTTCTGGCGGCCGCACTGGCGGCCTTTTCGGTGTTGCCTATCCAACAGGCCCACTTCTTCGTCGTCGACTCATTCACCAATACCTTTATCATGGCCGCGTTCCTCTTCGCGGCCCTGGCCATGCGCAGCGGAAGCCTGCGCGACCATCTTCTATTCGGCCTTGCGCTGGGGGCGGCGACGGCCTCCAAGGTCAACGCGGCGCCATTGGCTGGAATCATCGTGGTGGCCGACCTGGTCTACCTCTGGCGATTGTCTGAAAAAGAGCGCGGGCCTGTGGGTGTCGAACTGCTTTTCCGCCTGGCCCTGGCTGCCCTGGTCTCGCTGGTGGCCTTCCGCATATTCCAGCCTTATGCCTTCCAGGGGCCTGGCTTTTTCAACATTCGCCTTAACCCCGAATGGCTGGCGGATATTCGCGAAATCAGCGCGCACTTGAGCGGGGAGGTGGATAGCCCTCCGGCTTTGCAATGGGTGGACCGGCCCAGGATCTGGTTCGGACTGAAAAACCTGGTTCTGTGGGGGCTGGGGCTTCCGCTGGGCTTGTTGAGCTGGATGGGGTGGCTCTGGGCTGGCTGGCGTCTTCTGCGCCGCGGTGAGTGGGAGCACGCGCCGCTGGTTGTCTGGACCGGGGGCTATTTCCTCTGGCGAGCCTCCAGCTTTACCGTTTCTATGCGCCATCTCATGCCCGTCTATCCCACCTTGGTCCTTCTGGCTGCCTGGGCCTTTTGGCGGGCCTGGCGTTGGGCACAGGCATTGCCGTCGCAGCGGGCCCTGCGGGTGGCCCGTACCGTGGTCGGCGGGGTCGGGTTAGGTGTGGTCGCCTACAGCGCGATCTATGCCTTTGGCTTCCTGCAAATCTATCTGCGGCCCCATACCCAGGTGGCGGCCTCGCGCTGGATCTATGAGCACATACCTGCGGGGATCAACCTGCGCATGGTGGCTGGGGAGGAGGAATGGTTGGAGCCCCTCCCCATCCCTTATCGATTGAGCCTCGCTGATGACGGCTTCTTGGACTTGCCCTTCTTGGGGCCCGTGGACGGTTCGCTGATCCAGGTGCGGGTGACCCTGGTCNGGGTGGAGGCGCAAACGGGGCGAGACGAATTGCAGGTCGAGTTGCTGGACGACCAGAGCGGCGCGCTCGTCGCCCGGGCTGGGGCTTTGCCGACCCCGGCGGNCGGTGATCTATTCATCGATTTTTCGGAAGCCGAGCGTGCGGCCATCCGTGAGAGGGGGAGTTATCGGCTGCGCTTCCGCGTGGAAGGCCAAGGCCGCATGGAGCTGGGCTCCAACGTGGGGCTGACCTTAGCGACGGCGGCGGGGGAGTGGTCGCAGGAACTGCGCTTTCCGCGCACCCTATCACTCCTGGAGGGGGATGAGCACGTCTTCAGGCTAGTCAACCACAAAGCAGGCCGTGTTGAGGCGGTGTTGCTGCCCTATGTNCGCCTGGCCTCCGGAGAGCAGACGCGCGCGGAGGTCCACTTGCTGCACGGTGGGGAGGTTCTGACTTCCGGGGAGTTGGTGTCCCTGCCGGGAGAGGGGGGCGAAAAGGAGGTTCTTGTTCCCCTNGCCAGGCCTGTTGATCTTCAANCCGGTGAGGGGTACGAAGTGGTGTTGCGTGTGAGGCAGGGTGCCCTGAGCCTGCGCGGATCCTATCTGATTAACGAGACGAGTTGGGACTTGGGCCTGCCGTTTCGCGTGGATGGGAGGGATGGTTTCGGCGGATATTATGAGGGGCTCAACCTGGAGCTGTACTGGTCGGACAGCCAGGACAAAGATGGTGACGGCCTGTCCGACAAATATGAGCGCATCCGTGACATGCTCAGCCGGGCCGATTATCTGATCATCAGCACCAATCGCCAGTACGGAACCATCTCCCGTGTTCCCTCCCGCTATCCGTTAACCACCGCCTTCTACCGCGCCCTATTCGGCTGCCCGCCGCCGCGCTCCGTCCTGGAGTGCGGGGCCTACGCGCGCCCCGGGGAAATGCGCGGCGAATTGGGGTATGAGCTTATCGCCGTATTCGAAAGTCACCCGCGCCCGTTGGGCTTGGAGCTGAACGACCAATTGGCCGAGGAGGCCTTCACGGTCTATGACCATCCCAAGGTCCTGATCTTCGCCAAGAGCCAGGAATTCAGCGTCAAGCGGCTCCAGGACATCCTGGCTGGAGTGGACGTGAGTCGCGCACACCGCTTTGAAGGTCGGCCGCCCAAGGAGCTGAAAGCAGGGGAGGTGGAGGGGGAACTTGAACCCATGGAGACCCCGGCTGTCAGGGCCGATCTGCTGCTGCCCCCGGAACGCTGGGGGGAGCAGCAGGCCCAGGGAACATGGGCCGAGCTTTTTGGGCGCGACCGGTGGGTCAATCGCTGGCAGCCGCTCACTGTCCTGATCTGGTATGCGACCATCGCGCTGATTGGATTGGTGGCCTTGCCCCTCACCTTCGCCGCGTTCAGCGGCTTGGCCGATCGGGGCTACCCCATGGCGCGCCTTGTGGGCCTCTTGCTGCTCTCCTGGGCCGCGTGGATGGGCGGAAGCCTGGGTTTCGTCTACAGCCGGGCCAGCATCGCCATCCTCTTGCTCCTGATGGCTGGGCTATCCCTTTGGCTGGCGCGCAGGCATTGGCCAGATCTGAAAGCCTATCTGCGCTCCCATTGGAAGGTCATTCTGTGGACCGAATTGCTCTTCCTGGGCTTCTTCCTGCTGGATTTAGGGATCCGCTCAGCCAACCCCGACTTGTGGCATCCTTTCAAGGGCGGCGAGAAGCCGATGGATTTCGCCTATCTGAACGCGGTCCTTAAGAGCACGCGTTTCCCTCCGTACGATCCATGGTTCGCCGGGGGGTATATCAATTACTACTACTTCGGCTTTGTGCTGGTGGGCACGCCCATCAAGCTGCTGGGGGTGGTACCAGCGGTGGCCTACAACCTGGTCCTGCCCACATTGTTTGCCATGCTCGCGGCGGCCGCCTATTGCTTCGGCCTCAATTTGCTCAATGGGTGGGAGCAGGAGGATCTCTCTCCGCGCGCGGTCCTGGCGGGCCTGGCCGCGGCCGCGGCCATCCTTTTGCTGGGCAATCTGGGTACGCTAAGGCTGTTGTATGAGGGCCTGCGAGTGTCCGGTGGAGGGCCCGCTGAGAGTCCTGGCCTGATTGTGGGGTTGGCGCAGGCCTTCTCAGGCTTGGCTCAAGCCATGTTCGGCGGGGGGGAATTCCCCATTGCGCTGGATCGCTGGTATTGGGATCCCAGCCGGGCCATCAAGGCGCCCATCAGCGA
>Ga0180881_1070_pt1 | contig 16001 bp, 11 predicted proteins | sample Deesub1362A_J573_FD_124314 | JGI IMG/M metagenome (GOLD analysis project Ga0180881, IMG submission 124314) | Anaerolineales bacterium JdFR-61 | reverse complement strand
TCACCCGTTTGGGGGTCCGGGTGGGCGAAAGCCACAGAGCCCAGCTCCACTGCGCGGATGCCGCCTTCCAGGTACATTTCCACCGCCAGGGCCTGGCCGGGAAATTCCTGGCGCGGAATGTGGTTGAGAAAGGCTCCCGCGTCCAGGTAGACCGCGTGCCCGCCAGGAGGGAGAATAACAGGCACACCCGCTTCATCCAGCCGCTCGGCCAAGTATGCGGTCTGGCCCACCCGATAGGCCAGGTATTCCTCGTCCAGACCCTCTTGCAGCCCCACCGCCATGGCTTCCAGATCGCGGCCGGCGAGCCCGCCGTAGGTGGGGAACCCCTCCCGCAGTACCAGTTCGTTCTTGGCGCGCTGGAAGAGTTCCCCATCGTTCATGGCCAAGAAGCCGCCGATGTTGACAATGGCGTCCTTCTTGGCGCTCATCGTCGCGCCGTCGGCCAGGGAAAAAATCTCCCGCGCGATCTCCAGGAGCGACTTATTCTCGTAGCCCTGCTCGCGCTGTTTGATGAAGTAGGCGTTCTCGGCGTAGCGGCAGGCGTCGATGAAGAAGGGGATGCCATGCTGGCGGTAGACCGCGCTGACGGCTCTGATGTTGNCCATGGACACCGGTTGCCCGCCGACTGCGTTATTGGTCAGCGTGATCATGCCGAAGGGGATGTTCTCGGCGCCCACGCGTTCGATGAGCGCCTCCAGCTTTTCCACATCCATGTTGCCCTTGAAAGGCACGTCAGATTGGGGGTCGGCGGCCTCCTCCACGGCCAGGTTTACNGGGTTGCCCCCACGGGCCAGGATGTTGGCCTGGGTGGTGTCGAAATGGGTGTTGTTGGGCACGGTCATGCCTGGCCTGACCAGCATCGTGCTGAGGATGTTTTCCGCCGCACGCCCTTGGTGGGTGGGGACAAAATGGCGGAAGCCGAAAATGCGGTCGATGGTCTCTTTGAGACGATAGAAAGAGCGGGCGCCGGCGTAGGCCTCATCGCCGCGCATCAGGGCGGCCCACTGTTCGTCGCTCATCGCCCCTGTGCCCGAATCCGTCAGCAGGTCGATGTATACGGCTGAGGAAGGCAGGTTGAACACATTATAGCCCGCCGCTTCCATGGCTTGCTGGCGCTCAGCGCGCGTTAGGCGGCGGATGCGCTCGACGCTCTTAATGCGAAAGGGTTCGGGTGGATACGATGGCATGGGTTCCTCCGTGGATGGGCTGCCAACGAGTCTAGCACGGGTTACAATGGGGGCATAGCCGGCCCATCGCTGGCCCATGTTGCATTCCAGGAGAGCAATCCATGGCCGATCAGCCGCCCCAGCCGTTGGAAGTCCTGCATTTTACCCTGGGCCCTGTGGCCACCAACACCTACATCGTGGCCGCTCCGGGCAGCCCTGAAGCCGTTGTCATCGATCCTGCCTGGGAGGGCCATCTCTTGCGCAAAGCGGCGCAGGGCCGGGGTTGGGAGATCACAGCCATCTGGCTGACCCATGCCCATTTCGACCATTTTGGCGGGGTGGTCGGATTGGTGGATGCCAAGGGGGAGCCCCCTCCGGTGGCGCTGCACCCCGATGATTTGCCCCTCTGGCAGGCGCGCGGTGGGGCGCGCCTGTTCGGCTTGAGCTTCTTCGATCCCGGCCCTCGCCCCAGCATAGAATTGCAGGATGGGATGGAACTGCAAGTGGGCGAGCAGATTCTTGAGGTGCGCCATACCCCCGGCCACTCTCCAGGCCATGTGATCTTTGTGCATCACGCTGGCGGACAGGTGTTTTGCGGGGACCTGATTTTCCAGGATGGCGTAGGGCGCACGGATTTGCCGGGGGGCGATTGGGACACCTTGCTGCGCAGCATTCGCCAGCGGGTGCTGGATTTGCCCGATCATTACGTGCTCTTTCCGGGCCATGGCCCGCAGACCACCGTGGGGCGCGAGCGGCGCTCCAACCCTTTTATCATGACGGCCGTCTAGGCTGGCTGGCCAAGGTTATCGACTCTGTCGCTGGATCCAGATCAGGAAATCGAGCAGCGGGCTGGGGGGCTCCGCGGGGGCGATGGCCAGGATATGGGCTTGTAGATCTGCGCTGCGGGCCGGCCCGTTGGCCTCTGGCAGCCGCAGCGGGCGCACTGGGCCGTTGAGGGCCTCCCTGGGCGCCACGCCAATGGCTTGAGGGTCGTCGGCCACGCGGCTGACCACACTCTCCCCATTGGCCGCCAGGAGGGCATAGGAGGCGAAGCGCTCGAGCCCAAGAGCCCGCTGGAGCGCCCAGCGCAAGTCTGATCCGGGAAGGGGGGCCACAGGCTGAATGGGCCCCGGCCGTCCCTCCAGCTCGGCCCAGTCCTGGATCTGGCCGGCGAATATGGCGCGCAACTGCTCCGCGTTGAGGGCTGTGATAGGGTTGTTCTCATGCACCACCGCCGCCAGCGGCAAAACGCCCAGCGGCGTGGCAAACCAGTCCCCCGGAGGTGGCTGGAGCGTGATCAGCCCCTGCAGGGTGCCCTCTTCCAGGGCTCGCATGGCCGCGGGGTAGCTGATGACTTGCAGGTCCAGCTCCATGCCAAGGCCTTCTTCCCGGTAGGCCTGTAGCAGGTCGATCACCCGTGGGGCCAGGGTCGGCGTCACCCCGAAGCGCGTGAGGGAGGGCGGCGTCGCTGTGGGCGGCGAGGGCAGACAGGCCGCCAGGGCGATCAGAAAGGGCAAGGAGCGCGCGCGCCTAGCCACCCAGACCTCCTGCGAGGAGACCGGCCAGGCCCACCACCAGGCAGTAGATGGCAAAGGGTACCAGGGAGCGACGCTGCAGGTATCCCAGCAGCCAATGCACGGCCGCATAGCCGACCGCGGCGGAGCTGATGAAGCCGGCGATGATGGGCGGCAAGGCTTGCGCCGCGAGGGGCGCCTGGCTCAAATCCAGCAGGGCCACCGCGCCCGCGCCGAGCATAATGGGCACGGCCATTAAGAAGGAGAAGCGGGCCGCTTCTGCCCTTTCCACTTGGCGCAGCATGCCGCCGGCCAGGGTCGCCCCGGAACGTGAGACGCCGGGGAAAAGGGCCAGCGTTTGGGCCAGGCCAACCCACAGCGCGTCCAGGGCGGTCATCTGGTCCAGCGTGCGCCGCCGGGCGCCCAGCCGTTCCGCCAGGAAGAGGAGCAGGGCGGTGAGCAAGAGAAAGGCGGAGACGGAGACCGGTTGCTCGAAACTGGCGGCAATGGCGCCCTTCAGCAACAGTCCCCCTGCGGCGCCCGGCAGGCTGGCCAGCAGGAGCAACCACCCCAGGCGAGCCTTGGCAGGCATGCGGCCGCTGCCCGGCCTGCCGCGCAGCATGGCTCGCAGGATGGCCAGCAGATCGGCTCGGAAGTAGGCCAGGACGGCCAGAAGAGTGCCCATTTGAACCAGCACATCAAAGAGAAAGGCTGTCTGGGGCTGCAATTGCCAGCCGAGAACCCAGGGGACGAGCACCAAATGTCCAGAGGAGGAAATGGGCAGGAACTCGGTGGCGCCCTGAACGATGCCTAGCAACAAGCCTTGCAGCAGGGTCATCCCCTATGCCTCCTCTCGATGTTTTCTGTAGGCGGCGCGAAATTGGCGGGCGAACGCCTGGCTGCGGCCCTCCAGGATCGCCCGGCGCAGGTCGCGCACCAATTCGATCAGGGTATGCAGGTTGTGGATGGTCAGCAGGGTGGCGGCCAGCATTTCACGGGCGACGATCAGGTGGCGCAGGTAGGCGCGGCTGAAGTGCTGGCATGTGTAGCAGGTGCAGCGCTGGTCAATGGGGCGAGGATCGCGCTGATAGCAGGCGTTGCGCATGTTCATGCGCCCCTGGCGGGTCAGGGCGGCGTCGTTCCGCGCCATGCGCGTGGGTAAGACGCAGTCGAAGATGTCGACGCCATGGGAGACGGCTTCAACCAGGTCCTCCGGGGAGCCCACGCCCATCAGGTAGCGCGGCCTATCCGCTGGCAAGACGGAGTTGACGACCTTCAGCATGGCGTACATCTCATCCTTGGTTTCTCCCACAGAAAGGCCGCCGATGGCGATGCCGGGAAGGTCCAGGGCGGCGATGAATTCGGCGGAGCGACGGCGAAGGTCCTGGAAGACGCCGCCCTGCACGATGGCGAAGAGGGCCTGGTCTTGGCGCTGCTTGGCCTTCACGCAGCGCTCTGCCCAGGCGTGGGTGCGCGCAAGGGCCTGCTCGTTGTATGCCCGGTCGTAGGGCGGCGCGCATTCGTCCAGGGCCATGATGATGTCCGCGCCCAGTTTCTCCTGAATGGCGATGGCCGACTCGGGTGTGAAGCGGTGTTCGGAGCCGTCCAGNTGGGAGCGGAAGGTGACCCCGTCCTCATCCACCNGGCGGCGCTGCGCCAGGGAGAAGACCTGGAANCCGCCGGAGTCGGTCAAGATGGGCTTATGCCAGGCCATGAAGCGGTGCAGGCCGCCCTGCTCGGCGATCACCTGGGGCCCTGGCCGCAGGTAGAGGTGGTAGGCATTGGCCAGCACCAGGGTGGCCCCCACGGCCTCCAATTGGGCCGGAGTGAGGGCCTTCACCGTGGCCTGGGTGCCCACCGGGGCGAAAAGGGGTGTCTCCAAGGGGCCGTGGGGGGTGTGGAAAACCCCCGCGCGAGCGCTCCCATCGGTTGCCAGCAACTCAAAGGTGAACCATTTCGCCTGGTCGCTCTCCATGGGCTCTCCTGGATCGAACGGGGACCATCTTACCACGGGGGAGCGGCCCGTAGGCCAGGGTTGCCATATGGGCTTATTGCTCTCGCCAAAGGCTATAGCAACGATCTGCGCGGCTGGGGTTTGATGGGTTGTCCAGCCCATCACACCCCAGCCGCTTGGGGAGGAGGGCGAGCCGATCCCCCGGGCCGCTCAGACGCTGGGCGCCCGGTAGCGCTGGCTGATATTGGGGATCAGGTACTCTTCGAAGGCGCGCTGCAAGTCATAATCGGGGGCCCAACCCCAATCGCGCTGTGCGGCGCTGTCATCCAGGTCCGCTGGCCAGCTATCCACGATGCCCTGGCGGTGCTCGTCGGGCTTGAATCGTATTTGGGCCTCGGGGAAAGCGCGCAGGACGATTTCGCGGATTTCCTCGGCCGTCAGGCTGAAGCTGGTCACGTTGTAAACGAGCTGGCTGAGCTTCTCTTTGGGGGCGGCCCAAAGGTCGACTAAGGCCTTGACGGCATCGGGCATGGCCATGAAGGGCAGGGTGCTATCGGGGCGCACGAAACAATCATAGGGTGAGCCCTGCGCGGCGTGGTGGAGCATTTCAGGGCCGTAGTCGCTGGTGCCTCCGGTGGGGACGGTGAAGGCGCTGATCAGGCCCGGGAAGCGCAGGCAGCGGAAATCGACCCGCTCGGAGGGGCCCTCCCGGCTCAGTTGCTTGTAATGCCGGGCATAGTAGCGGCCCAGGTGTTCGCAATAGAGCTTGTTGCAGCCATACATGGTTGTGGGATTGAGATACTGATCCTCCAAGACCTTGCCCGCGCTCGCCTTGGTCTCCAAATCAGGCATCCCATAGGCGGCGATGGAGCTGGGATAGATAAATTTCAGCGGCCTGCCCTGCCATTCGGCCTGCGCGGCGGCCAGGCGCAACAGGTTGAGGGTGCCCTCCACGTTCACTCTATGGGCGGCTTCGGGGTTGAACTCGGCGCGCGTGGAGAGGATCGATGCCAGGTGATAAATCGTGCGAATCTCAAATTCCGATACCAGGCGATCCAGGAGCATAGTGTCCAGGATGTCACCCTGGATCGCATGCCGGCAATAGGGGATCAGTTCTTCATCCAGGGGCTGGATGTCCAGGGCCACGATGTCCACGTTGCCCAGCTTGCCCAAATATTCCACAAGCCCGTGGCCGATTTCGCCGTTTGCTCCGGTGATGAGGACGACTTCTTTGCGCATGATGGGAATCCCTCGTGAGTGCGGCTCGCATACGGATTGCAGGCGGGCCATGGGAACTGGCTGGAGTCCCCCGGNCCCCACCTAGAATAGTAGCATAAGATGGCCGGCCGGGAGACCGCCGGAGCGTTCTAAAGCCTCCCCTGGCGAGGGCGAGGCAAGTATCTATCCGGGGGCGCCCCCCACCCGCGGAGCCGGGCCTCAATCCTCTCGGGATGGGTGTTGTTCAGGCCCGCAGGGCCTGGCAGGGGCGGCAGCTGGATGGCCATCCAGGGGGAGAATTTTAAGAAGAAAGTCGCTTGAAACTGAGCTCATCTGGGTGTAGTATGAAATTGGGTACTCACGGGCAACCTACCGACCTGAGCCGGCAATAGGCTTTATCACCTGGCTGCGGACCCGCGGTCTAGGCTGAGTGGAACCGGGTAGAGGTTGCCCGTAGTTTCATGAGACTCTGGCATGGATGGGGTTCCTTATGCGGATCAGCCGCCAATGGAACCCCATCGAACGTTCAGGCTGCGCCCCCCACGCGCCCTGCCCAGCTTGACAGCCTCGCGAGTGCCCCATAGAATGGGGAGGACAATTTGCACAGCCGGGGGAGAGACCCGCTGCGAGCGGGCACCGAAGGGGCAAGCCTCGCGAGTAGATGCAGGCGCGGGGTGAAACTCTCAGGTAAAAGGACCCCGGCTGGCCGCACCTCTGGAAAGTCTTCGGACACCGAAGGGGCAAGCCGTTGTTCAACGGTGAATCTCTCAGGTCTCAGACAGAGGACGCATGTCAGATGGCATGCGTCCGTTTTTATTAAGCCGCTGTTGGCGAGGGAAGGAGGGTGAGATGAACGTACCGGCCGATTTGAAATACACGGAGAATCACGAGTGGATCCGGGTCGAAGGGTCAACGGGCACGGTGGGAATCACCGACTACGCTCAGGACCAGCTTTCTGATGTGGTCTATGTGGAAGTCACCGCCGCGCAGGGGGAGAAACTGGCCAAGGGCGAAGTCTGCGCCACGGTCGAATCGGTCAAAGCTGCGGCCGACGTCTACATGCCTGTGGCTGGGACCGTCACAGAGATCAACGAGAGCTTGGCCGACACGCCTGAGTTGGTCAATAGCGACCCTTACGGCGAGGCCTGGATGCTCAAGATCGAGATCGAGAATCCCGCGGAGCTGGAGGACCTGATGGATGCCCAGGCCTACCAGCGTTATCTTGAGGAGCAGGAACACTAATGGCTTACATACCGCATACCGAGGAAGACCGCCGCGCCATGCTGGCGGCCATCGGAGTGCAGCGGATCGAGGATCTCTATCAAGATATCCCCGAGCAGGTACGCTTTCCCAAATTGGACTTGCCCGCGGGCCTCTCGGAGATGGAGGTTGCCCAGGAGATGGCGGCCCTGGCCGATGCCAACGCCGATACATCCCACTTCGTCAGTTTCCTGGGCGCCGGGGCCTACAACCATTTCATCCCCTCCGTGGTCGACCATGTGCTGCGGCGGAATGAGTTCTATACTGCCTATACCCCCTACCAGCCTGAGGTCTCTCAAGGGACTTTGCAGGCCATCTTCGAATACCAGAGCCACATATGCAACCTGACGGGGATGGATGTATCCAATGCATCCCATTATGACGGGGCCACCTCGCTGGCTGAGGCGGTGATCCTGGCGCTCAACCATCACCGCCACAAGCGCACCAAGGTCCTGCTCTCCCCGGCCATTCACCCCCAGTACCGTGAGGTGGTGCGCACCTACATGGGCGCCATGGGCCTGGCTCTGGAAGGGGACGAGGACTTGGCCAATGACAGCAAGGCCCTGGCGGGGAGGGTGGACGAGAACACGGCTATGGTGGCTGTCCAATACCCCGATTTTCTGGGTCGCATCGAGGACTTCAGCGAGCTCGGGAGGGTGTGCAACGAAAAGGGCGCCATCTTCACAGTGGTCGTCAATCCCTTGGCCCTGGGCATGCTCAAACCACCTTCCGAATNCGGCGCCGACGTGGTTGTGGGCGAGGGCCAGCCGCTGGGGATCCCCCTTTCTTTTGGCGGTCCCTACCTGGGTATCTTCGCCACTCGCCAGCGCTTCGTGCGCAAGATGGCCGGCCGCTTGGTGGGTGAAACCGTGGATGTCAACGGCCAGCGGGGGTATGTGTTGACGCTCACCCCACGCGAGCAGCACATCCGCCGGGCCAGAGCCACCTCCAACATCTGCACAAACCAAGGCCTGATGGCCCTTGCTGCAGCCGTCTACCTCTCCGTGATGGGCAAGCAGGGCCTGCGCTACGTGGCGGAGTTGAATTATCGCAAGGCCTACTACGCCGCCCAGCAAATCGACGCCTTACCGGGATACTTACTGTGGAACGAAGGTCCCTTCTTCAACGAATTCGTGGTTTCCTGCCCGCGGCCGGTGGCGGAGATCAACGAGGCCCTGCTTGAGTATGGGATCATAGGCGGCTTCGACCTGGGAGGGTTCTATCCCGAACTGAAAGATCACATGCTGATCGCGGTCACCGAGGTGAACTCGCGAGAGGAAATCGATGCCTTTGCCCAGGCGTTGCGGGAGGTGGGCCATGGCTGAGCCCTTGATTTATGAAAAGTCTTCGCCCGGGCGGGAGGGCGTCGCGCTGCCAAAGGCCGATGTGCCTGAAGCGCCTTTGCCCGACGGCCTGGTGCGCGAAGAACTACCGCTGCCGGAGGTCTCCGAGATCGAGGTCATGCGCCACTATGTGCGCCTCTCGCAACTGAACCATGGGGTGGACTCCGGGTTTTACCCTTTGGGCTCATGTACCATGAAGTACAACCCCAAAATCAACGAGGACATGGCCCGCCTGCCGGGCTTTGCCTTCGTCCATCCCCTGCAGCATCCTGAGCTGGCGCAGGGGGCGCTGGCGGTGATGTACACCCTGCAGGAATGGCTTAAAGAGATTGGCGGTTTCTCCGGGGTGAGCCTGCAACCGGCGGCTGGGGCCCACGGCGAATTGACCGGCCTGTTGATGATCCGCGACTATCACCTCTCGCGCGGCGACACCAAACGGCGGANCATCTTGGTGCCGGATTCGGCCCATGGAACCAACCCCGCATCCACCACCATGGCTGGGATGGAGGTGCTCGAGTTGCCCTCCGATGCCCGCGGCAACATCGACCTGGAAGCCCTGCGGGCGGCCTGCTCAGATGAGGTGGCCGGCCTGATGCTCACCAATCCCAACACCCTTGGGCTCTTCGAGGAGCAAGTGCTGGAGGTGGCTGAGCTGATTCATGGCTGCGGTGGGCTGCTCTACGGCGATGGCGCCAACATGAACGCGCTGTTGGGGGTGGTCAAGCCGGGCGATCTGGGCTTTGATGTGCTGCATTACAACCTGCACAAGACCTTTTCCACGCCCCATGGCGGGGGAGGGCCGGGATCAGGCCCGGTGGGCGCTGGGGAGAAGCTGGTGGACTTCCTGCCCTCGCCGGTGGTGGACATCATCGAGCCCGGTACAGAAGAGGAACCTCCGCTCTTCGGCTTGGTCACCCCGCCCAAGAGCATAGGCCGGGTGAAAGCCTTCCATGGCCACTTCGGTGTGCATGTGCGCGCTCTGACCTACATGATGATGCAGGGCGCCGAGGGGTTGCGGGCGGTGGCCGATCATGCGGTGCTCAACGCCAATTACTTACGGGCTCTGCTCAAGGACACCTACCGCGTCCCCTACGACAGGGTCTGCATGCATGAGTTCGTGGCCGAGGGCGCCTGGAAGGAGGTGCCCGATGTGCGCGCCCTGGACATTTCCAAGCGTCTGATGGACTTTGGCTTCCACCCGCCCACCAATTACTTCCCGCTCATCGTCCACGAGGCCCTGATGATCGAGCCCACCGAGACGGAGAGCAAAGATACGTTGGACGCCTTCGTGGGCGCCATGCTGCAGATCGCGGAGGAGGCGCGCTCGGATCCCGAGAAGTTGCGCACCGCGCCGCACACCACGCCCATTGGGCGTCTGGACGAGGTGCGTGCGGCCAAGCAATTGGTGCTCTGTTGCAGGCCCGCGGAGATCACCAAGGCCTGAGGCCTGGCCGTGGCTCGAGCAGATCGTGGCGCTGGGGTTGGTCCGGCCTCTCTGCCGCCGGACCAACCCCAGGCTTGCGCCACATCTCGATGTGCCCATAAGGGTGAAGCGCCTGGTAAGGCGCTTCAAGAGAAAAATAATAATCCCCGGATCCCCTAGACTCCGGAAGCCAGTTTCCCATCTCTATTGAGCATACCACGCGGACCTGAGCGGGGTCTGAACGGGAGAACGCAAGACTCCATCAACCTTCAATCGCCCGCTCAAAGGAGAGGCCCCTTATCCATGCCCTCAGGAAGGCAGGCCAGGCCGTTTGCGGTAGAATGGGTCTTGTCTTGTGAGTCTGACTATGAGCGAGGACTACCCGAACCCCATTCGTGAGGTGGAACCGCGCCCGACCATCGAAGTTCACCTGCCCGATGGTCGGGTATTGGAAGGCCCGCGCGGCAGCCAGTTGGAGGCTTTTCTCAAGCCCTTGGAGGACCCCGTGGCACCTACAGTGGGAGCGGTGGTTAACGGCGAATTGCGCGAGCTGACCTACGCGCTGGATATGGATGCCCGGGTGCGGCCGGTGACCATGGGGGAGGCCGACGGTATGCGCATTTACCGCCGCTCGCTCACTTTCCTGCTGGCGGCGGCCTTCGAGGAGTTGTTCCCGGGGGCGCAGCTCAACGTGGATCACTCAGTTGCTTCGGGCGGCTATTTCTGCCAGGTGAGCGGGCGGCCGCCGCTGAGCCAGGAGGAGATTGAAAAGCTCTACCAGCGCATGCGCGAATTGGTAGAGCAAGACCTGCCCTTCGCCAAGACCCATGTGCCCTTGCGGGAGGCCATCGAATACTTCAAGGCCAAGGGATATCATGACAAGGTGCGCCTGCTGGCCCATCGGCGCAAACCTCACCTGGTGCTCTACGAACTGGGGAAGATGCGCGATTACCACCATGGGTACATGGTGCCCAGCACCGGGTACCTGCGCTGGTTCACCCTCTCGCGCATCGGTGACGGTTTCACTCTGGGCTTCCCCCGCCGCCATCGCCCCACGCACCTCTACCCACCGCCCAAATATCCCAAGTTGCTGCGGGCTTACCGTCTATACGGAGATTGGCTGCGCACCCTGGGGGTCTCCAGTGTGGGCGCGCTGAATGACGCCATTGTGGATGGGCGCTCGCGAGAGGTGATCCTGGTTTCTGAGGCCCTCCACGAGCGCACCATCGCTGAGATCGCCGCCCAAATCGCCCAGCGCCGGGATCAGGTGCGCCTGGTCCTGATCGCAGGGCCATCTTCTTCGGGCAAGACCACCTTTTCGAAGCGCCTTTCCATTCAGTTGCTGGCCTTAGGGATCTCGCCCTTTCCCATTGAGCTGGACAACTTTTTCGTCGACCGGGAAAAGACGCCAAAGGATGAACATGGCGAGTACGATTACGAGGCCCTGGAGGCCCTCGATCTGGAGCGCTTGAACCATGACTTGCAGGCGCTGATCCAAGGGGAGCGGGTCAGGCTGCCGCGCTACAATTTCCTGAGCGGCAAGCAAGAGGAGGGCGAGTTGGCCCAGCTTAGCGCTGGGCAGATGATCATCCTGGAGGGAATCCATGGCCTGAATCCCCAGCTCATCCCCCAGGTGGATCCTAGGACAACCTTCCGCATCTACGCATCCGCGCTGACCCAATTGAACCTGGACCGCTACAACCGGGTATCCACCACCGATATCCGCTTGTTGCGTCGCATCGTGCGCGACGCCTCCCAGAGGGGCTACAGTGCCAGCGAGACCATCCGGCGCTGGGAATCGGTCCGCCGGGGCGAGAAGCGCTACATATTTCCCTTCCAGGAGAACGCCGATGTGATGTTCAACTCGGCCCTGGTTTATGAAGGCTCGGCTTTAGGGCCTTTGGCGGAGCCGCTCTTGCGCCAGGTCTCCCTGCACACCTCGGAGTACATCGAGGCCAAACGCTTGCTGGCCTTCCTAGAGTGGTTCTTACCCATCGATCAGACGCTTATCCCCGACAATTCCATCCTGCGCGAATTCATCGGCGGCTCGAACTTGCGCGATTTTGTACCATGGAAGCCACCAAGCGGAAACGGCCCGAGCCCGCTCTGACAGTCGGTGCAGGCGGGTGCTGTAAGATCCAGGCAAAGGCGCAGGCGCAGCGGGGGCTCTTGGCTGGTGATGATCCTTTGGGTGGCTTTTCTGAGATGAGAGCATGGCTTTGCAGCTGGCCGTCCCGCAAACTGTTAAGGCGCTGCAATGCGGAATCCGGTATGCTATGGGATGCAAGCCTCTCGGGGCGGCGGGTTAGCGCGCTTCGCCGCCGAGCGGCTGAAAGCTGGAAGCCATGAAAGAGCTGATTGGCAAGCAACTGGGGCCATATCGCGTCCTCTCCATCGTGGGCGAGGGGGGGAATGGCCACGGTCTTTCGCGCCCAGGACGCCAAGCGCCGTCAAGTTGTGGCCCTCAAGGTGCTTTCCCCATATGTCGCCAAGGAGTCCCAGTTCCGGGCGCGTTTTGAGCAGGAGGTGCGCCTGTTGCGCCGCCTGCGTCACCCCAATATTGTGCCGTTGCGGGATTTTGGAAAGCTGGGCGCCTATCTCTATGTGGTTATGCCCTTCATGGAGGCGGGCACCCTGCGGGATCGGATGCACGCCGGGCCTCTGCCCCTTGCGGTGGCCCAGCAGGTGCTGAACCAAGTCGGGGATGCATTGCAGTACGCCCACAGCAAGGGGATTGTACATCGCGATATTAAGCCCTCCAACATTCTGATTGACCACCGCGGACGGGCTTTGCTGGGCGATTTTGGCTTTGCCCGGGTTGTCGACAATTCCGCCAGCCTGACGGGGTCTGCCCTTATCGGCACGCCTTCCTACATGTCGCCGGAGCAGTGTCGTGGTGAGGCGGCGACCCCCAAATCGGATCAGTATGCCCTGGGGGTCGTGGTCTATCATATGATCACGGGGGAGCTGCCTTTTGTCTCCGACACGCCCATGGGGGTGGTGATCTTGCATGCCACCGAGCCCCTGCCTCCGCCGCGTGAAAAACACCCGGACCTGCCATCCAATGTGGAGGCCGTGGTCTTGCGCGCGCTGGAAAAAGACCCTGAGCGGCGCTTCGCCTCGGTGGAAGCCTTCGCCTGGGCCTTCAGCAATGCGGTGCGCTATCCGGAATACAACGGCGCTGCCCCGGCGACCGCCGCGGCCGCCCCTGAGGACGCCACGCGCAATCTGCCAGGGATGGGGGCGCGGCTGCGGACGGCTTTCGGGCGAAGGACGGCCCGCCGCCGGCTGGCCGTTGTGTTGGCAATCTTGCTGCTGCTCCTCCTGCCGTTGGGCTTTCTCACCGGGGCAAGTTGGCTCGGCGCCAATGGCTCTGTTCGGGAAACCCCCACCGGACCCCCCAGCGAACAACTGCTGGCCACCATCCAGGCCTTGGGCACAGCCAATGCTTCCCAAATGGGCCAGGGCCTTGAGCCTGGTGCGCTGGAGACCGCGGTGAAGGAAACCCTGGCTGTGCTGGTCGAGGAGGAGGGAGGGCCCACCGCGGAGACCGGCGGCTCGCCGGGGAGCAAGAGCACCGCAACGCCTACTCCCACTCCGACAGCTACAGAAGACACGGATTCTACGGCCGCAGAGCCATCCCCGACTCCTACGTCGGCTGAATCTGGCACAGGGGATGCCACGGACACGCCCACGCCTACACCCACACCCACACCTACAGCCACACCCACGCCAACCCCAACCCCAGATTCCACTGCAACTCCCACACCCACGCCTACTCCCACGCCCATCCCCGCCGAGAGATGTCATAAGAATCCGAACGCCCCATNGTATTGCACGCCCACGCCTGAGTCGTAAGCCAGAGGCTGAGGCCTTGATACAGGGGCCAGACAATCCCTCGCGAAAGCGCCGCTCACATGGTGTGCTGGCTGCCCGCCCTGTCCAGAATCCCCGGATCGGCGCAGGCCTCAATCCTTCGTATTGTTGTCCTCGCGACTGCCGTTCAGCGGCTCGGGAGGTCTGCGTTTCCCCTCCCCCGATGCCGGCTCGGCCTCCTGGGGATCCAGGCCCTCATCGGTCCATGAGCGGGGATCCTCCAAGGGCTCCACATGGGTGAAGATGGTGGCCCGGGGGACGACACGGCGGATGCTGCGCTCCACCTCTTCGGCCAGATCGTGGCCCTCCTGGATCGACCAGTGCCCCGGGGTCTGCAAATGGAGGGAAATGAACGTGCGGTTGCCGGCCCGCCGGGTGCGCAGCGCGTGGAAGGAAAAGCCGCGATGGGAGAGGGACTCAAGGGTTTGGATGATGCGCTCGCGCTCGGCGGTGGGCAGNGCGGTATCCATGAGGCCTTCAATGGAGCGGCGCAACAGGTCATACCCGGTCCATAGGATGCGCAGGGCCACCACGATGGCGACCATGGGGTCCAGGATGGCCAAGCCGGTGAGGCTGGTGGCACCCACCCCAGCGATGACCGCCACGGAGGTCCAGAAGTCGCTCATCAGATGGTGCCCGTCCGCCTCCAGGGCGATGGAGTTGTGCTGGCGGCCCATGCGCAGCAGCATGCGGGCCACCAAGAGATTGATCAGGCTGGCGCCGAAGACGATGGCCAGACCCAGCTCCAGGCGCTCCAGGGCCGGGGGCGAGAACAGGCGGGGGGTGGCGGTGTAGATAATCCCCCCGGCGGCGGCCAGGATGAGCAACCCTTCCAACAAGCTGGAGAAATATTCGGCCTTGTGATGGCCATAAGCGTGGTTCTCATCGGGGGGCGCGGCGGCGATTGCCAGCAGGCGTACGGCAAGCAGTGCAGCTGTCAAGTTAATCAGCGATTCCAGCGCGTCGGACAGCAGGCCAACGGAGGCGGTGAGAAGGTAAGCGGAGCCCTTGATCCCCATGGTTAGGATCGCTGCGCCCACGGAGATCCAGGCGTATCGGGATAGGTTAGGGGCAGGCTGGGCACTCACGCCGGCATTGTACCATCAGTGCCCTGGGAGAGCGGATGGGGCTCCCCCGGCCTGGGAGCGGCCATGCTACCCCATTTGGTTTCCCTCATCCCCTACTGCCATTCAAAGGCCCCCAGATCGGGTGCCTTGCCGTGGAAGGGCTCTCCCAGGTCGACGCCGCGATCGATGGCCGGGCTGCCGGGGAGCAAGTGATAGTCATGCCCAGCCCGATCGACGAAACGCGGATCCTGGCCCTGGATGTCGCCGGGGTGGCCCAATCTAGCGGCATCGGAGGAGAACCAGCCGTTATTGCCCAGGATGGCTTCCAACGTGCCGCTGACCCGCGGGGCTCCCGTTGAGACGATCAGGTTGTTGCGGATATCGCCCTGCACCAGCCCCTCTTCCTCGATGCGGAAGCTCTCGGCCTGGTTATCCACCAGGGTGTTATGTTGGACCACGCCGCCGCTCACATCATCGAACTTGATCACATACTCGCCGTAGATGTTGTAGAAGACATTGCGCCGCAATACGTGGCCGGCCTGGGACTTGCCCCCCTCGCCGCGCATTTCGATTCCCCGGTGGGAGTCGTGGATCACGTTATCCTCGAAGGTGAAATAGCTGCTCCCCTTCTGGATCACCACCACTTTGTTGCTGTCAAAGCCATACATCTCGTTGCCGATGACGCGCACATGGATCGCCCCTTTGGCGTCGATGGCATTCTCGCCGTAGAAAGCGGCGTTCTTGTAGAAGATGTTTCTCTGGATCAGGGCATCGCGGGCGTACTCGGAGAGGGGCGTGCTGGAGGTGGCGTAGAATTGGATGCCATCCCCGCTGCAATCGTAAATGATGTTGCCGATGAGTTGAAGGCGGTCGACGGTGCGGGAGCTGGAGGTGGGGTCTGTTACGATGCAGTGGGCATCGTCACCGGGCGTACCTGTGTCGAAGCTGTGGATGAGCGAATTGCGGATCACGATGTCGTCGCCGTCGAAGATCTGGATCCCATTTCTGCGCCCGTTTCGAAGTTCGATTCGCTCGAAGAGTGCGCCGTCCCCGCCGTGGATTTGCAGGGCATCTCCCGAGCCGTTGAGATGATCGAAGATGAGGTCCACGAAATGCCAGTATGGCTGATCCAGGTCCATGATTTCGCCCGAGGAGGCGATGATGACCTTCTCGCCGGGGT
>Ga0180881_1217_pt1 | contig 16226 bp, 14 predicted proteins | sample Deesub1362A_J573_FD_124314 | JGI IMG/M metagenome (GOLD analysis project Ga0180881, IMG submission 124314) | Anaerolineales bacterium JdFR-61 | reverse complement strand
GAACCTGCCCGGCCTCCAGCCTGCCCGCCGCCTCCCAATGATCGAGCAATTGCCCCATGCTGAAAACAGCGTGCATGCGAACGCCGTGCCCCCGCAGTTGCTCGACCGCCCCCGACTGCCGGTCGATGAGCACCACCACATCTTCGGCCACCAAGCCGGCCGCTCTCAGACGTTCGATGGCCTCCAGCTTGCTTCCGCCAGTGGTGGCCAGGTCGTCCACCACCACCGCCCGCTCCCCCTGCGCATAGCGTCCTTCCACCGCAGCTTTGGTGCCGTACTCCTTGACCTCCTTGCGGGGGTAGATCATCGACTTGCCCGTCAGCAATGCCAGCGCCGTGCCGATGGGCAGCGCGGCGTAGGGCACCGCGGCCAGGTGGTCATATTGCAGGCCGGACAACAGCGGCAGGTAGGCCGCGGCAACCTGGTTCAGCAAGCGAGGGTAGGAGCTGAGCAGGCGCAGGTCGAAGTAGATGGGGGAGCGCTTGCCCGACTTCAGGCGGAACTCCCCGAAGCGCACGGCGCCGATTTCCAGCAGGGCGTCGGCCAGGCGGGCCAAGGCGGGATCCAGCGGCCCGGGTTGCGGCACAGGCGCGGCGGCCATGGCCTCCCGCAAGCGTCGCGCTTCCTGGGCGGGGTCGCCGGCGCGCGCCAGGGAGCGGGAGACGGCGATGAGCAGGCCGAGCCCATCGGCCCGGCGGCCCGCCGCCAGAGCTGCCCCCAGGTCGCCGCCCTGGGCGCCTACCCCTGGAGCAAGGATCCAGCGCTCGGGCGCGGCGGCGCGCACCTGGCTCAGGGCCTCCGGTTGCGTGGCGCCCACCACCANCCCCAGATTGCCGTGCCCATCCCAGGCCTCTGCCAGACGAGCCACCGCCAGATAAAGGGGGCCATGGGCGGGCAGATGGAGCTCCTGCAGGTCCGCCCCGCCGGGGTTGGAGGTGCGGCAGAGCAGGAAAGCGCCGTGGCGGGGATCCTCCAGGAAGGGCTCCACCGCGTCACGGCCCAAATAGGGGCTGAGGGTGATGGCGTCGGCGCCCAGGACCTCAAAGGCCGCCAGCGCATAGGCGCGGGCCGTGCTGGCGATGTCGCCCCGCTTGGCGTCCAGAATGACGGGAATGTCGTCAGGGACGGCCGCGATGACCTCTCGTAGGGCCGCGAAGCCCTCGGCGCCCAGGGCCTCGAAGAAGGCGCTGTTGGGCTTAAAGGCGCAGGCGTGGGGCGCGGTTTGCTCAATGAGCGCCAGGCAAAAGGCGCGCGCGGCCTCCGCCGTGGGCTCAGGCAGGAATTCGGGGTGAGGATCCAGTCCCACACAGAGCAGCGAGCGCGCGCGGCGCGCCCGCTGCTCCAATTTGTCCACAAATCGCCATGCCCCACCGGCGGATCCCACAGGGCCCTCCTGCTGAATAGCCGAACTGCCTCTCACGCCTTGCCCAGCACCATGGCCAGCAAGGCCATGCGCACGTAGAGCCCGTATTCCATCTGGCGGAAGTAGGCGGCGCGCGGGTCCTCGTCCAGCTCCATGCTGATCTCGCCCACCCGCGGCAGGGGATGCATGATGATCATCTCGTCCTTGGCGGCCTTCATGGTCTCCTGCGTGATAATGTAGGACCCCTTGACTTTCTCATACTCCTCCGGATTCTCAAAGCGTTCCTTCTGCACCCGGGTGACGTAGAGCACATCGGTCTCAGGCAGGACCTCCTCCAAGGTGGTGTGCTCGGACTGGGAGACGCCCTTTTCGCGCAGCTCCTGGACCAGCTCGGGCGGCATGCGCAGGATCTCCGGGGAGACATAATGGATGCGCACGACGAAAAGCGAGAGCAGGCGCGCCAGGGAGTGCACGGTGCGCCCGTATTTCAGGTCGCCGAGCATGGTGACCGTCAGGCCGTCCACGCGGCCCAACTCCTCCTCGATGGTGAACAGGTCCAGCAGGGCCTGGGTGGGGTGCTCGCCCACCCCATCGCCGGCGTTGATGATGGGTTTGCGGGCGTATTTGGCGGCGATCTCGGCCGCGCCCACCTCGGGGTGGCGCAGCACGGTGACGTCTGAGTAGCACTCCAGGGTGCGCACGGTGTCCGGCAGGGACTCGCCCTTGGCCACCGAGGAGTAGCGCACCTGGTTGATCTGGATCACGCTGCCGCCCAGGCGCTCCATGGCCGCGGCGAAGGAGGAGGAGGTGCGGGTGGAGGGTTCGTAGAACAAATTGGTGAGGATTTTGCCCTTCAGCAAATCGAAGGTGCCCACCCGCTCCACCATGGCGCGCATTTCTTTGGCCACGCCGAAGATATAGTCCAGGTCGGCCCGGCTGAACTGCTTCACGGAGAGGATGTCCTTTCCGTAGAAGGGGGCGCCGCGATGGTCGCCGAAGGGCAGGTGCATGCTCTTGGGGCGGCGCTCTGTGGGGGGTACGTAGGTGGTCATAGGTTCCTCCTCAGGCGGTGGTTTGGTGTTTTTTCATCCAAAGAGGTCGCGCCCTGTGCCCGGCCGGGCCAGGGGGCGACCCTCCTCAAAGGCCTTTTTCCCGCGCAGGGTAACCCGCCGCACCACACCGGGCAGGACCATGCCCTCGAAGGGCGACCATCTGCAACGGGTGTGCAGCGCTTGGCCGCGCACCTCCCAGGTGGCCTGCTCATCCACTTCCACCCATGTTTCAGGCTGTTCCGGCAAGCCAAAGATGCGCCGCGGGTTGCTGTGCATGCGCTGAAGCAGATCATCGAGGCTCAGGCGCCCTTCCCCGACCGCTTTCAACATCAGCCCCAGGGCCGTCTCCAGGCCCGGGAAGCCCGGCGGCGGCGAGGGGCCGTCCTTTTCCTCCAGGGTGTGGGGGGCATGATCGGTGGCGATGCAGTCGATGACCGCCATGCTGTCCCAGAGGGCCTGCTGATCGGCCGCGCTGGCCAGGCTCGGTCGCACTTCCGCCCGCCCGGAGCCCAGGCGGGGGACGTCGGCCGCGGTGAGGAAGAGGTGATGGGGGGTCACCTCGCAGGTGACCAGCAGGCCGCGCTCCTTGGCGCCGCGGATGAGGGCGATCTCCTCCTTGCGGCTCACGTGGCAGATGTGGACCGGCCGCTGGTAGGCCGCGGCCAGGTGGAGAACCGCGGCCAGGCTCAGGCCCTCGGCGTGGGCGCAGATGGGCTTGGAGGCAGGCCAGGCCTGGAAGTGGCCTATGAGCGCAAGGAGCGACTGCAGGCGCAGGGGACCGTAGGTTTGGTCCAGGTAGAGCTTCAGGCCGGCGCATTGGGGGGCGAGCCCAGCGGCCCCCTCCACGTTCCCCTCACCGGCGCCCAAGAAGAGACCGTAATCGCAGCGGGCTTTGGCGCGAGCGGCCTTTTTGGCCCGGGCCAGGGAGGCCCCGTCGGTGAGGGGCGGCTGGGTGTTGGGCATGGCCAGCACGGCGGTGAAGCCCCCGGCCAGCGCCGCGGCGGTGCCGGAGGCGAAGTCCTCCTTGTGGGTGGCCCCGGGCTCCCGCAGGTGCACATGGGGGTCGATCAGCCCGGGCAGTTTCAGCATGGCGGATCTCCGCGGCGGGCGCGAGGTTCGAAAAACGGGAGCCGCATGGCTCCCGTTGAGAAGGAAAAAACCTGCCCTCGGGGGTTTGCACCCGGGCAGGCTGGTGTGCGCGTTTTGAATGCGTTAGATCCCATAATCCTTTGGCCCCCGCTATTGTAGGCAAAGTGAGGCGGATGTCAAGGGGGGATCAGCGATCAGCCATCAGCGGTCCGTTTCCAGCCGATCAGGGCCGCATCATCGATGCGGCAGCGCCTTTGGAACATCATTGCCAGGCGGCCGGCAGCCGCCTTGGCAACCTGCGAGCTGCGCGAGGAGATCGCTGCGCACCGCCGCGCTTCGCTCGTAATGACGCCAAGGATCAAGGCAGCGTCTCATCCAGCAGAGCCCGGCCCTGCCAAGACACCAGGATAGGCTGCTCGCGAAGCGTCCAGACGGACATGCCGGGCGTATCTAATGTGAAATGAATGGGAGCTGGGAGGCACCTCTCTAAGCAGAGCCCGGCTGCCCGCGAAGCGTCCAGGCGGACATGCCGGGCGTAAATGTTGGGAAAAGGGCGTGGCAGCGTGGCCCCCCATTAACGTCATCGCGAGGAGCCCGCAGGGCGACGAAGCGATCTCCTCGCAGGGATGGCCCGCGCCGCCGCCAGCAAAACGCGAAGTTCGCATCTCCAAGGAGGGCACCGCCCATGCGAGCCTTGCCGCGAAAGAGCGCCGGTCGCACCACGCAGCAACCCAGCAGCTTCTTATCTTCCTAAGGGGATATCATCCTTTGGGCCATGGTGATTGCGGGGGGCGACGATCCATTCCATACTGGCATGCATCAGGGAGGAAAGCGCCGATTTCATCGCCAGCAGGTCGTCGTCCACCCAGCGGCTACTGCAGCGGCCACCCTTCTTGCGCGTGCATTGCCCTTTGATAGGATACTGCGGAGAGGGGCTGGAGGCCTAGCACCGGATCTCCCTGCCCTCCTCAACGGTCCTGAAGCGGAAGGTCAACTTCTCCTCTGCCGGGCTGCGGCAGCAATCGCCCTGCCGGTCATATAGGAGAGACAGCATGCCCATGGATCGAACCCACAGCCCGAAAGGGCTCCTGCGCCTGCTGCTGCGCGCCCCAGTCTGGCTCTANCGCCTGGGCCTCGGCTGGCTTCTTGGGAAGCGCTTCATCCTCTTGACCCACANNGGGCGAAAGACGGGCAGGCCGCGCCATACGGTGCTCGAAGTGGTGCGCTACGAACCCTCCACCGGGCAGGTGGTGGTGGCCTCGGCCTGGGGTGAAAAGGCCCATTGGTTCCGCAACATCCTGGCCCAGCCGCGCGTGCAGGTGCAGCACGGCCGACGGCGCTTTGCCGCCATGGCCCATCGCCTCACACCCCTAGAGGCGGAGCGTGCGCTCGCCGAGTACGCCGCACAGCACCCCACAGCCTTCAAGATCCTGGTGGACGCCCTGGGGGGCATTAAGTTCCAGGACCCCGCGGAGGCATGCCGCGCCCTGGCGCAGGAGATCCCGCTGGTCGCTCTCCAGCCCATTCAAGAGGGTGGTTGAGCCAAGCCATTGCCCCCTGTGGAGAAAGTGAGAACAATCCGCATGCATCTCAGCTGACGTGGCGCCCTGGGGCTGCGCCTGAATGCCACCCTCTGGCAGGCCCCATGGCCCTCCATGGGACCCTCTATCGGCTCATCCTCATGATTGCGGGCAGAGAGAGCGCAGCCGATAGATTAGCTGCCGGGCTGCTCCACTTCTTCCTGAGAGAAGGTCTCTCGGCCCATACCCTGGGCTATATGGCATCCGGCCTTGCCAGGCATGCTAGAATGCATGCCAGCGACAAGTCTCCGCCGAGGGATTGTTCCTCGAGCGAAATTCGCGCGACGGCGGCAAGGCCGCCGCGACGGGAAAATGAGCTGATGGCATGGCAGCCCTGGCGACACTTAGCACCCTGATCCATACAATCAAGTTCATCATCCACCATCCGCTCAACCGCGAGCAGAAGGTGCGCTCCCTGCTGCGCTTCCTGCGCTGGCAGCTTGGCAGCCGCCTCGTCCCCGGGGATGTCCTCTACCCGTGGGCTGGAGGGCGCCCGCTTTCTCGTCAAGCCCGGCGAAAGCACCCTGACCGGGAACATCTACACCGGCCTCTATGAGTTCCGGGCCATGGCCTTTCTCCTTCATCTGTTGAGGCCCGGCGACCTTTTCATCGATGTGGGGGCCAACCTGGGCTCATACACCCTGCTGGCCTGCGCCGCGCGCGGCGCCCGCGGCATGGCCTTCGAACCCGTACCGAGCAGCTTCGCCCGGCTGGTGGAGAACCTGCGGCTCAACGCCATCGAAGACAGAGTGCGCTGCCTGAGCCAGGCCGTGGGAGCCGAGCCAGGGACCCTCGCCTTCCGCGCCGACCGGCACGCCCAAAATCGCCCTCTGGCGCCCGGCGAGCAATGCGCCAACCCTATTCAAGTGCCCCTCACCACCTTAGACCAGGCCCTGGCCGGGGAGGAGCCTTTTCTGCTCAAGATCGATGTGGAGGGCTATGAGACTGCCGTCATCCAGGGCGCACAGCAGACCCTGCAAAGACCTTCCCTCCACGCGGTGATCATGGAGCTCAAGGGACGCGGCAGCCGCTATGGCTTTGACGAAGCCAGGGCACTGGGAAAAATGCTCGATCTGGGCTTCCAAACCTTCACCTACCAGCCCTTCCGGCGAGCCCTTATCGATCTGAATGGGAAAACCTCACCTTCGGCCAATACCCTGTTCATCCGTGACATCTCGCGGGTGGAGGAACGACTAAGAACTGCCCCGCCGATTAGGCTCCACGGCAAGGAATTCTGAGCGCGGTTGGCACCCAGAAGGGAGCGCCATCCGGCGGCCTCGTTTGAGGGAGGCCCATTGCACAATCAATGCATCGAAACCAACGGCATTCGCCTTCACCTCCTCCAGGCCGGCCCCCAAGACAGCCCTCTGGTCATCCTCCTGCACGGCTTCCCAGAATTCCCCTACGGCTGGCGGAAGCAGATCCCCGCGCTGGCCGCCGCCGGTTATCGCCTCTGCGCCCCCGACCAGCGGGGCTACAATCTGAGCGATAAGCCCCCAGGCCTCGCCGCCTACAGCCCGGATGAATCGGCCGCCGACCTGGCGGGTCATGCGGCAGCATCTGCGCCGCAACATCGCCCAGATGCGTCGCAGTTGGTCCATGCTCTTCTTCCTATCGGCAAGCATGGTCACAGCCCGGAGCCCTGCGATCCATGCTCAACGGGTACCGGGCCCTCGTCCAACGCCCGCCCGCTGCCCCCGCCGTCTCGCGCATCCACCTCCCCCAGCTCGAAAGCACCCAGCATTCCACTTGCGCCATGCAAACTCTCCGCATATCCTGTGCCCCATGGCGATAAGGAATGCAGCGACCCATCTATGGCTTGCGGGGATCCTGGCGCCCTTCTGGTTTGCCGGGGCCGCCCTTCTGGCGGCTTCGCTTACACCCGGCTACTCGCCAGTGGCCCAGGTGGTCAGCGAGCTGGGCGCGCCCGGCATGCCCTACGCCGGTTTAATCAACTACGGCGGGTTCATAACCACCGGCTTGATGGTCCTTCTTTATTCCCTCTGGGTGCGCCGCGCCTTGGGTCCGGGTCTCCTGGCCCGCATTTCCTGCTCCCTTATCAGCCTCAACGGGCTCGGCTTGCTCGGCAGCGGGCTCTTGCCCTGCGACCCCGGCTGTCCCCTGGAGGCCGCCAGCCCGACCATGATCGGTCATGCCGTATCGGGTATTCTCACCTTCTCCCTCTCCGCCATCACCCCTCTTCCCATCAGCCTGCTCCTCTGGCGCAGGGGCCAGCGCAGCCTTTTCCTCGCTTGGTCCCTGCTGACAGCCATGGCCCTGGTCGCCCTTCTCGCCCTGATGTTCTCGCCCCTGATCGAAGGACTGCGCGGGCTGCATCAGGCGACCTTCCTGGCTGTCTTCTTCCACTGGTTGATCCTTTTCACCCTCCTGACCAAGGGTTCTCCCCGGCGCAGCCCGCCGGCCCCAGCCAGGGGTACCGGCGCAGCAGACCCCCCTGCCAGGGAGCGCCCACCACAGCATGCCTCCACCTGAAGAGGCCAGGGGACCTGGTGCAGACCACACGCTACCCCCACCGCCCCGGCCCTCTCGCTCTCCCCTATGGGATCACAGGGCAAGCCCGCCCGCCACGCCTCCCAATTCCGCCAGGCCTGCGAGACCCCCGCAGAATCTTAGAATTGGGCCCATCCAGGATGCGCAGCCGCCCGCTCCCATGGCTGGCGATGGCCCTTATCCCCCTGCTATCCCTGGCCTGCGGGGAAGGGGCTGATCGTAGCCCAATTCCCTCCACACCCGCCCCATTAGCGACACCCGCGCCACGTGAGCGCATTCCCACCGGGGAGCCCGGGCCGGCCACCATCCACGAACCNGGCTGGTCCGTACCCATCAAACTGCCCTTCAACGACNAGGGCTGGGAGGATTCGCCGTACATCACCCGGGACGGCAGCCAAATNCTCTTCNTCTATCATCCCTATCCCGACCTGATCTCGGCCGCTGAAGAGATCACCGAACTCCTGCTCAGCCGCCCCGATGAAGCCNTGGCCCAGGGCCTTGACGGCAAGATCTATTTCAGCCCGCGCCCTTTCACCAGCCGCTACGTGCATCCCATTTCCCAGAACGACAGCCCCGCCCTGGAGTGCTGCCCNTACCTGTCGCCGACAGGCGAGCTCTTTTACGTCAGCAACCGCCAGGCCTTCGAAGAAATGCAAGATGTCTCCGCCGCGATCTACCGCGACGGCCAGCGGCTCGATTGGGGTTCGGAGCAGGAGGACTCCAACCCCCACTACTGCGCCGCCCTGGATGAGCTCTGGTTTGATTGCCCCGGCGACCAAGACCTATGTGTGATGCGCCGGGCCGCCACCAACAACTTCCAGGGACCCATCGAGCTGGCCCCCTACCCGGTCAATGCACGCGATCACCAGCGCGTTCAGGATTCCCAGGCTTTTCTCAGCGACGACTGCCAGACCCTTTACATCACCTCCAGCCGGGACCACCCGGACAAAGAGCTCATCCAGATCTACCGCCTTCAGCGCCGCGATCCCATGGGGCAGCGCTGGAGCGAGCCTGAGCTCTTCATCAGCAGCCCGGCCCCTTGGCTGAGCTTTCCATGACTGCCGACGGCGCGGAACTGGTCTTCGCCCAAGTCTTCTGGCGCGAGGACGGCACCCCCGGCATCGACATCTATTACAGCCGGCGCGATGCCGGCCAGGAATGATGATCAGACTTTCGCATGCCCCCAGCGCCAAAACGCGCGCGGGGACCATTTCTTTTCTGCGCAGGAGCCTGAGGCCAGAGGGCCCCCTTCATCCGGCCTCGCGGGGCCCGTCCCCAGTCACCGAAAGCGCCCCACGCGGTCCTCACCGCCGCCCAGGCGGCTCGCGATGCGGCACGCCAGCTCATCCCGATTGGCGCGCTTGAGTTCCAGCAGCTCCACCCCCGGCAGGCCTTTGAAGCGGTCGGCGACGGGATGCCCCCGCTGCATGATGCTGGCCAGCACATCGCCCTGGCCCAAAAGCAGATCCTCCACCGCCCGGCAGAAGGCCGGCGAGAGCAGTTCCATGGGGCCGATTTCGTCGACCACCACCAGGTGCCCGGCCCGGCGCGCCGCCAGCAGACTCTCCACCCCCAGCTTCTCCAAGGTGTCCAAATCGACCTTGTAGCGCCCAATGCGGTGGGGGCTGCGCAGGCCCACATGGGCCAGGATCCCTTTTCGCCCATCTAGGGTCACCAAGCGAAAGCCCACCCGTTTGGCGCCCTCGCGAATCTCTTCGGTGTAAAATCCGCCAGCCCGGCGCTTAAGCCCTTCCACCACACGCCGAACCAGGGTGGTCTTTCCCACGCCCGGCCGGCCGGTGAGAAGGATCTTGGTCCCCTCGGTCATCATCATCCCCCGACCCGCCCCAACCCAGCAAGGGGCCGATGATCGAGGGCCATGACGGCCCGCTCAGGTGGAAAGATGGACAACGGTCACCCCCGTACCCCCTTCCGCGGGATGCCCTGTCTCAAAGGATTCCACATAAGGGGAGCGGCGCAGGAAATCGCGGATGGCCTCCCGTAGCCGGCCGGTGCCCTTACCATGTACCACCCGCAATATGGGCATGCCCGCCAGGTAGGCAGCGTCCAATCTGCGCTCAAGGGCGTCCAGCGCCTCATCCACCCGCATACCGCGCAGGTCCAGCTGCAGGGGCGGCGCGGCTGCAACCCCTGCCGGCGGCCCGGCGGCTCTGGGGCGCGGCGCCTGGGGCCCTTCTTCACCCTTCTCCAGCGGGCGCAACTCCTCCAGCCGGACCCGCATGCGCAGTCGCCCCACCTGCACTTCCGCCTCCTGCCCCTCCAGGGCGCTGATCACCCCTCCGGCCGCGATGCGCTCCAGCCACACCCGGTCCCCGGCCCGCAGGGGGCGTGCCGGAGAAGCCTCGGGCTGGCGCGGCTGCGAGGGCCGCGCGGCTTCTCTGGCCAGGGCCTTCACCCCCTCTTCCACGGGCCGCAAAGCCTCCAGCGGCTGGCCGGCGCGTTTCAAAGCCCGGCGCAACGTCGCCAATTCCTCCTCCAAGGCCTCAATCCGCTCCTGCGCCTCCTGGCGCGCGGCCTCCAGGATGCGCCTGCGCTCCTCCCCAATGTCCCCAAGCCGCGCTTCCAGCTCCGCCCGCAAGGCCTCCGCCTGCCGGCGGGCCTCCTGCGCGGCCAAGCGGGCCTGCTCCGCGGCTTCCCGCTGGCGTTGGATTTCATCCAGCAGGCGGTCGGCCTGCAAATCTTGCGGTGCCAGCCACGCTCGCGCCCGCTCCACAATCTGCTCATCCAGACCCAGCCGCCGGGCGATGGCCAACGCGTTGGAGCGGCCAGGAAGCCCCATGACCAGGCGATAGGTGGGCTGCAGCGTCTGCGGGTCGAACTCCACGCTGGCGTTGCGCACGCCGGGCGTTATGTGGGCGAAGGCCTTCAGCTCCGGGTAGTGGGTGGCCACCAGGGTGGTGCAGCGCCGCTCAAGGAACGCGCTCAACAGGGCTCGCGCCAGAGCCGACCCCTCTTGTGGGTCCGTCCCCGCGCCCAGCTCATCCAGCAAGACCAGCGAGCGCCGCCCTGCTCTCTCCAGGATGCGGATGATGTTGGCAATGTGGGCCGAGAATGTAGAAAGGGACTGCTCAATGGACTGCTCATCGCCGATGTCAGCGAAGATGGCGTCAAAGACCGAGAGCTCGCTGCCGGAGGCCGCCGGAATGTGCAGGCCGCATTGTGCCATCAGAGCCAGCAGGCCCGCCGTCTTCAGGGTCACTGTCTTGCCCCCTGTATTGGGCCCGGTGATCACCAGGGCGTATGTTTCGTCATCAAGGGCCAGGTCCAAGGGGACCACCTGTTCGGGATCCAGCAGCGGGTGGCGGGCGGCTATCAGGCGCAGCACGGAGCCGGGATGGGGCCCATCCCGCTCCTCAAACCGGTGAAGGACGGGCTCCACGGAGTCCGTCCGCAGCGCGTAGCGCGCCCGGGCCGCCGCGAAGTCCACCAGGGCAAGGGCCTCCACCATGCGCCCGATAGCCGCCTCTTTCTCCCCCACCCGCCGCGAAAGCTCGCCCAGGATGCGGCGCACCTCATCCCGCTCAGCCAGCTCCAGCTCACGCAGGCGGTTGTTTAGATCCACTACCGCCAGGGGCTCGACGAACAGCGTGGCACCCGAGCTGGATTGGTCGTGGACCACTGCGGGCAACTGTCCCTTGAATTCGGCCCGCAGGGGGACCACATAACGCCCTTCCCGCTGGGTGATGATGGGCTCTTGCAGCATGGGCGCGATTTTGGGATTGTGGATCAGGCGCTCGAGCTTGCTGCCCAGGCGCTCCTTGGTTTGGGCGGCCTCGCGGCGCAGGCTGGCCAGCTTTTTGGAGGCCGAATCGAGCACCTGGCCCTGGTCGTCCAAAACCTGGGCGATGGCCTCCTCCAGCTCCTTGAGGGTCTCCATCCCTTCAACGGCCTGAGCCAGCCAGGGCGCCTCTTGGGCATGGTCCAGCAGGCGGCGGCGGATGGCCCGCCCGCGGGCCAACGTCGCGCCCACCTTGAGCAATTCCTCAGGGTCCAAAACCCGGCCCCTGGCGGCGGAACCGACCTGGGGGCGCACATCGCGCGCGCCGGCGCTGGAGAGGTCCACGCCAAGGGACAGCAAGTGGCGGGCCTCGCTGGTCTCACGCTGCCGTCGGCGGGCCTCCTCCAGGACTGCGGTGGGCTGGCACTTGAGCGCCAGCGCTTTGGAGGCGCTGAAGGAGGCCAGCGCCGCCACCCGTTCCAGCACTTTACCCAGCTCAAGGGTCTCGGTCGATTTGGCGTCCATCGCCCGCAGTGTAACATAAACCGCCGCTGCGCCTGGGGTGCATCTCGCAAAGTGTGGAGGATCCCGCGGGCAAAGGAAAAGCGGGGATGCTTCCCCTTCTGCCGGCGCGCCGCACCACGGGAGATGTGCCCGCGCTGCTCTCAAGAGCACCCGCAGGCCGGAGGGGGCCATTTGTCACTGGAACTGAGCGCCCCTGAGGCGCAGAATGAGGGTTGGGCATGGTATATTGGACGACAGAACTCCACAATCAGGAGGCGGATATGCGGGATTACACTTCGGCCTTTCTGGAACTCATCCGGCGCACCTCCACCGACCTTCCACCCGATGTAGAAGAGGCCCTGCGCCAGGCCCGCCAGCGGGAGGAGGAAGGATCCGCTGCCCGTTCCGCTTTGGACACCATTCTGGCCAACGTGGAGCTGGCGCGGCGCAATTCCACACCGATTTGCCAGGACACCGGGACGCCCATTTTCTACGTCAAACACCCTGCCGGCTGGAGCACCCGCGAGCTGGCACATCAGATCCGCCAGGCGGTAGCCCAGGCCACGGAAAAGACTTACTTGCGGCCCAACGCCGTGGATGCCGTGAGCGGCAAGAACAGCGGGAACAATCTGGGCGACGAGGCCTTCCCCACCATCCATTTCGAGGAGATTGAGGGGGACGAGCTGGTGGTGGACCTGATGCTCAAGGGTGGCGGCTGTGAGAATGTGGGCGCCCAGTATAGCCTGCCGGACGCCGAACTGGGCGCTGGGCGCGACCTGGAAGGCGTGCGGCGGGCAGCCTTGGACGCTGTCTATCACGCCCAGGGCAAAGGCTGCGCGCCGGGCATCCTGGGCATCGCCATCGGCGGAGACCGCGGCTCCTCCTTCTACGGCTCGAAGGAAGCCCTGTTTCGCAAGCTGGACGACACCAACCCAAACCCCACACTGGCCGAACTGGAATCGCGGCTGGTAGAACAAGCCAACCAATTGGGCATCGGCCCCATGGGTTTCGGCGGCAAGACCACTGTGCTGGGGGCCAAGGTCAAAGGCATGTACCGCCTCCCCGCCAGCTACTTCGTCTCCATNTCCTATATGTGCTGGGCCCATCGCCGGCGGCGNATGATCGCCCGCGGTGAGGAAATCATNTATCAGTGAGGGCCAACGATGAAAAAACTGCAGATCCCGCTCAGCGACGAGGCCATACGCGACCTGCATGTGGGCGACGCGGTTTCCCTCTCCGGGGTGATCATCACGGGCCGCGATGCAGCCCACAAGTGGATGATCGAGACCTTCATCAAGGGCACCCGCCAGCCTCAGGGCGACGATGAAGAGGTCTACCAGGCCATCAGACCCCTCTTAGCAGGGGGCGCCATCTATCACTGCGGACCTGTTGTCGCAGGGCTGGACACCGGCGAGTATCGCTTCGTGGCCGCAGGCCCCACCACCAGCATCCGCGAGGAGCCCTATCAGGGCGATGTGATGCGCCATTTCAAGATCAAAGCCGTCATCGGCAAAGGAGGCATGGGCGCGAAGACGCTGGCCGCATGCCAGGAAGTGCCGGGGGTCTACCTGCACGCCATCGGAGGCGCGGCCTCCCTGATCGCCCAGTCGGTGCGCCGGGTCCTGGCGGTGCATAAGCTCGATTTCGGCGTGCCGGAAGCGATGTGGGTCGTCGAGGTGGAGGACTTTCCGGCCGTGGTGACCATGGATGCCCACGGCCAGAGCCTGCATGCCGCGGTGGAACAGGCCTCCAGGGCGGCTTTGCAACGATTGTTGGCCCCTTAGGCGTCCTTGTCCAGGCGCCCGCGCCCCATGCACACCTCTAGCGGGGGGCCAGGCGCGCCAGAACGGCATGGTGATCCGAGTGAGCCCGCCCGGGCGCCTGCAGGTGCTCGGAGGCCAGAACCCGCCAATGACGCTCCGCGTTGGCCAGAAAGATGTAATCCAGACGCCGCTCAATGACGGGAAGGCCGAAGGGGAGGATCAGGCGGTGGGTGCGGCCGGCCTTGGTGGGATGGACGGCACGAAAGGCATCCAGCCAGCGCTGGCGGGCTCGCTGGATCAGGGATGAGCCCTCGCCTGTGTTGAAATCCCCCCCGATGACCGCCGTAGCCCCGCGCGCCAGGCGCAGCACCCACCCTTGCAAATCCTCAAATTGGCGCTGCCTTCGCCGGCGGCGCAAGCTGAGGTGGGTTGATACGGCATAAATCGGTCCCCAAGGGCTCACCACCCGCGCCGCCAAAGCCACCCGCCGCGTTAGGCCCCCCTGGTCGTCCAAGACCCGACCGAGGGGTGCCTGCAAGGGAAAGCGGCTTAGCAGGGCCACCCCTTCCTCGAAACCGATGCTTTGCGCGTTGCCGTTGGCCGCAAAATAGAGGGCCTCCATGCCCAGGCGCCGGGCCAGCCAGCTGTCCACATGCAATTCAGGCGTGCGGGCGACCTCCTGCAACATCACCACTTGCGGCCCCGTCTTCTCCACCAATTGCGCAAAAGCCTCCAGGCGGGCCGGCAAATCGCGGTGCAGCGGCCAGTCGTGCCACAGGTTGGCACTCAGCAGGGTCAGCCCGTCCCCGCCAACCCGCCAGGTCTTAGGGCGCGCCAGAAAAGAGATCGAGGGCCTGGGGGCCCTGGCCATCTCCAGCAGCCCTCGCAGGCGGGCCCAAAGGTTCGCCTTATCTCGATTTAAGGGTTCTTGGGGGTATCTCAGATTGTGCAGGATAAAATTCAGCGCCCGCTTCAGGGCGCGCGCCTGGGCTACTACCGATGTCACACTCAAATGGCTCCTACTTCGCAATTCACGACAGGCGCAGTATACCACGCCCCGCAGACCGCGCCACCCCCATTGCCTCGAGACTGTTCACCAACACCCCCCTGCCAATTGGGCCGTACTGGTGGAAGCGGGACGGAGCCTCGCACCCACGCACCTAACGATGTTGCGGCCACGGCCGCTGGGCTTTCCAGCCCACCCCTGCCCGGGTTGGGACGCGCGCCGCGCCCTTTGCACGGCATTAGGGTTTTCATATCTGAATAAGGGAGATTCCGCCAAAGGATTGGAGCGCACACATGTATTTGATCGCAGACAGCACATGCAACCTTTCCGATGAGCTGATCCGTGAGCATAACATTCGGATCGCTCCCATCTCCATCCAATTCAAGGAAGAGAGCTACGAAGAGGGGATTGATATTGACCGCCCCACCTTCTACCGAAAAATCGAGGAGATGAACATCATCCCCACCACCTCTCAGCCAAGCCCGGCCTGGTTTGCCCGCTATTACCGNGAGGCGGCGGAGCGCGGGGAACAGGCCTTGGCCATCACCATCACCGCCAAGCACAGCGGCACCTACGATTCGGCGATCATGGCCAAGTCCATGGTTCCGGAAGCCGATGTGGAGGTCTTCGATTCGGCCAGCATCTCTTTGGGCACGGGCTGGATGGTGCTGGAGGCGGCGCGGGCGGCGCAGGCCGGCCAGCCGCGCCAGGAGATCCTCAAGCGCCTGGAACGCATCCGCGCCGCGGCCCAGCTCTACCTGACCCCCTCCACCTTGAAGTACCTGCAAATGAGCGGGCGGGTCGGGCGCCTGCAGGGCGCGCTGGGCTCCCTGCTCCAGGTCAAGCCCATCATCTACCTCAAGGACGGCGTGCTGGAGGCCGGCGAAAGCATCCGCACCCGACAGAAAGCCGTGGCCCGGTTGCTCGAACTGGTGGAGGAATCTTTTGGGGCCGAAACGCCCCTCAACCTGGCCGTAATTCACGCTCGGACGCCGGATGAGGGCAAGACTCTCCTGGAGCGCGCCCAGGGACGGCTGAATGTCAAGGAATGGCTGATGGAAGACCTGGTGGCCTCCCTGGCAGTCCACGGAGGGCCGGGAATCATCGGCTTGTTCGCCTATCCCGCCGAGGTTTAGTCGCTCTTGCCGCTGAGCCCAAAAGCGCCAGCTGCGGGGCGCCGTTTCCACGCGCCCGACGATCCTCGACGCCGTGCCGCGGGCCCCTGCCCTCCCAGGTTGGTGCCCCGCGCCATCTCCCTGCCCGAACCGTCAGCCAGGCAGCCCCCGGCCTGCCCTCAACGTTGGGGCCGCTCGCCCCGCATCACCTTCCATGCCTGGCGCATACCGGCCAGCCAGCCGGGGACAACCTGGCGCGGAAAGCGCGGCCAGGTGATCACCAGGATGGCCAGGATCCAGCCGAGCATCCAAAAGCCCGCGGGGGGCGCCTGCTTGAGCGCGGTGTAGATGAACCAGGCATAGATGGGCCCTTGGGAGACCATGCCCAGAGAGCGCAGGATTCCCCAGCGCAAAAAGATGAGGCCCCAGGCCAGGACGTAGGCCAGCGCCAGCAGGGGGTCCACAAAGCCCGAGGCCGCCATGTAGACGAGCAAGCCACACGCC
>Ga0180881_1336_pt1 | contig 16301 bp, 17 predicted proteins | sample Deesub1362A_J573_FD_124314 | JGI IMG/M metagenome (GOLD analysis project Ga0180881, IMG submission 124314) | Anaerolineales bacterium JdFR-61 | reverse complement strand
CACAGCCGCCCCACAACCCTGCCATCCTCCCTTCCCGCGGGGACTTGGCACACCACGTGAGATGCACACCTTGGTGAGGCACGCTTGACTCAGCGCAAAAACGTGCTATGCTAATTATGTCGCACTTTTGCTTCTGTGAACCAAATAATGAGACATTTAGATAGGCCATCCATCCGCACCCAGTTCTTGATNTTCAACCTGTTTGGGGACTATGTCTACCCGCGGCGGGTGGCCGTCCCCACCGCTGGGCTGCTCAAGGTGTTGGCCCTCCTGGGGGTCAGCGAGCGGGCCGCCCGCTCGACCCTTTCGCGCATGAAGGGCAAGGGCTGGCTCCGCGCCCATCGCAAAGGGCGGCGCAGCCTGTACAGCCTGACGCCCAGAGCCCGCGCCCTGCTGGAAGAGGGCAGCCGTCGCCTTTTCGGCCCCCCGCCCCAACGCTGGGATGGCCGCTGGCATCTGGTCATCTACTCCCTGCCCCAGGAGATGCGCTCTGTGCGCCATCAATTGCGCACCCGCCTCTCCTGGCTGGGCTACGGCATGCTGCAGCCCGGGTCCATGGTCTCCGCCAACCCCCGGCGGCAGGAAGTGGAGAACCTGATCGCCGAGCTGAATGTGGGGCCCTATGTCCATGCTTTCAGCCAGGCTCACCTGGATAACTCCGATCCTCAGCACGTTGTGGGCCGCTGCTGGGATTTGCCTGCGCTCAACGAACGCTACGCCCGCTTCATCGAGCGCCATCAGCCGCTCTATGAATCCTTCTTGCAGCAGCAGCGCGAGCTGGGGAGCATCCCCCAGGACGAAGCCTTCAAATTCCGCTTCTGGGTCACCTACGAATTCTCCTCCTTCCCCCGCCAGGACCCCAACCTGCCCCCTGAGCTGCTGCCCCCGGGATGGCTGGGGCGTCGCGCTGCGCAATTGCTGGCGGACTACCGCGCCCTGCTCAAGGAGCCAGCCGAAGCCTTCATCAACAGGACCCTAAATATTGAGCCCGTGGATGCCCCCGAATTGGAGGCCGTCACGCTCATGCCGGGTTAGCCCTCCCGGCATGGGCTTTGCTTGATCCTGGGCCGCGAGGATGAGCATGAGGAAAGAGAAAATCGCCCTGCTGCCACCCTGGAAGGACAAGCCGCTGGAGGAGATCCTGGCCATGGCGCGCGACTTGCTCGAGGACCCCGATTTCCCCACCGTGCGCCGCTGGCGCCAGGCGGAGGGTAAGGTCGTCGGCCACTTCCAGGTCTACTTCCCCGAGGAGATCGTCCACGCGGCTGGCCTGTTGCCGTTGAAGATCCGAGGGGCACCGCTGGAGGCCACCCGCTCGGCCTCCCTCTTCGGCTCCTATCTCTGCTCCATACTGAAGACCTCTTTGGAGCTGGCCCTGAGCGGGCGGGTCGAGCTGGAGATGTTCGTCACCCACCCCATCTGCGACGCGGCCCGCAATCTGGGCGCCATCTGGGGGCGCAATTTCAACTATCCCTGCCAGATCCTCTACCTGCCGCAAAACGCCAACTCCACTTACGCCGCCACCTATCTGCGCGACGAATACCAGCGTTTGCGGGAGGATGTGGAGGCTATAGCCGGCCAGCCAATCAGCGACGATGCGCTGCGCAATTCCATCGGCATCTACAACGAAAACCGCCGCCTGCTCGCCGAGCTCTACACCATCAAGCGCGAACGACCCTGGCTGCTGGCGGTGGACGAGGCCTACGCCCTGATGCTCATGGGAAGCCTGATCCGCCGCGAGGAGCATAACGCCCTGCTTCACTATGTCCTGCCCCTCATCGAGGCCCGGGAGGCCAGGAGCCAGGACCGCATCCGGGTGGTCTTCGAGGGCGGTTTCTGCGAGCAGCCGCCGCTGGACTTGCTGCGCGTCCTGGCGCGCTCGGTCTATGTGGTGGACGATGACCTGATGATCGGCTTGCGCTGGATCCTGGAAGACGTCCCCATTGAGGGGGATCCGCTGCACAATCTGGCGGTCTACTATCTAGATCACTCGAGCTACAGCCCAGTGCAGCACGACCTGCGCAAGCCTAAAGAGGAAATGCTGCTGCAGCGCATCCGCCAGGCCGGGGCCTCGGCGGCCATTGTGGCCGCGGCCAAGATGTGCGAGCCCGGCCTGGACGAGCAGGTGGCCTACGCCCAAATGCTCGATGAGCAGGGCGTCCCGTACTTCATCACCGAGTTCGAAGAAAACATGACCAGCTTCGATCACGTGGAGATCCAGATCGAGACCTTCGCCGAGAACATTCTCTTTTATTGAGGCAGGGATGGGACAATGACCAAATCGAGAGCGCATGATGAGGGGGTTGTGGGGCGGGCCAACAAGGATGGCGCCCAGCTCTTCCGCCAGTGGTATCAGGAGCTGGATCGCCTCGCCCAGGCCGGCGGAAAGGCGGCCTATGTGTTCGTCATGGGCAGCATGGCCGAATTGCTGCGCGTTTTTGACCTGCCCACCGTCTTCCCCGAGATCAACTCCCTGCAGACCGCCGTGCGCCGGGTGGCCGATGAGTACCTGACCTTCGCCGAGGATTATGGCTATTCGCCCGACATCTGCGGCTATGTGAAGGCCGATGTGGCGCTCCAACTCCAGGGTGGCAAGCACCCCATGGGGCGCATCCCCAAACCGGCGCTGGCGGTGCTCACCAACGCCTGCAACACCTACATCAAATGGGGCGAATTCTGGGAGCGTATGTATCACATCCCCGTGTTCACCCTGGACATTCCGGGGACCCGCGCCGCCGGCGCCCAGACATGGCCCGGCGATGCGCAATTCGAGGCCGACCGCCGCTACGTCCAGGCCCAAATCCAGGATTTGATCGAACTCTGCCAGGAGATCACCGGCATATCCTTCGACATCGACCGCCTGCGCGAGATCCTGGGCCACGCCAATGAGATGATCCGCGGCTGGCGCGGGGCGCTGGAACTCAACCGCAGCGTGCCGGCGGTCTTCAACGCCCTCACCGACGGCACCATCTACCTGGGGGTGGCCAACGCCTTCCGCGGCACCCCGCAGGGCGGGCGCTACTTCAGCGACCTGGTGGAGGAGATGGAATACAAGGTGGCCCACGGCATTGGCACCATCGGCGAGGAGAAGCACCGCCTGATCTTCGTCGGCGTCCCCTGCTACCCCATCTTCCGGCGCTTCAATGAGCTCTTCTCCGAGTGGGGCGGCGTATTCGTGGCCTCCACCTACTTGTGGTTCGCCAGCGGCGGCATCAACCTGGGCTTTGAATATGACCTGGACCGCCCCTTGGAGAGCCTGGCCGAGGGGACCCTGATCAGCGTGCGCGATGCCATGGACAGCATGTTCTTCCAGGACAAGGCGCTGATCAAGATGGCCGAAGATTACAAGGTCGACGGCGTGGTCTACCACCCTATCAAGAGCTGCCGGACGGTCTCCACTGGCCTGGCCGACAACCGTCGCGCCCTGATGGCCGCCGCCGATATTCCCTCCCTGTTCATTGAATCGGACATGATGGACAAGCGCGTGGTCTCCGAGGCCCAATTGAAAAATCGCATCGACGCCTTCTTTGAAGGCTTGAACAGCCGCAAGCTACAACTGGCGGGTGTTTGAAGGGGTTTGCCATGGCTTATGCAGCAGGAGTAGACGTGGGTTCAACCCAAACCAAGGCCATCATCCTGGATGAAGAACGGCGCATTGTCGGCCGCGCCCTGATCGACACCGGGGCCAATGTGGTGCGCGCCGCCGAAAACGCCTACCTGGAGGCCCTGCGCGCCAGCGGCATCCAGGAGGAGGAGGTGGAGTATGTGGTGGGCACCGGCTACGGCCGCTACCGGGTCACCTTCGGCGACACCCAGGTGACCGAGATCAGCTGCCATGGCCGCGGCGCGGTGCACATGTTCCCCGGCACGCGCACCGTGCTGGACATGGGCGGCCAGGACACCAAGGCCATTCGGGTCAGCCCCAACGGTGACATCCTGGACTTCTGCATGAACGACAAGTGCTCCGCCGGCACGGGCCGTTTTCTGGGCGCCGCCTCGGACGCGCTGGACATCCCCCTGGATGAGCTGGGCCCCACGGCATTGCGCGCTGAAAAGCCCGTGCGCATCAGCACCACCTGCACCGTCTTCGCCGAATCCGAGGTGCTCTCCTGGCTGGGCAAGGGCAAGAAAATTGAGGATATCCTGCTTGGGGTGCATCAGTCCATCGCCGCCCGCTCGGTGGGCCTGCTGCGCCGGGTGGGCATCGAGGAAGAGGTTACTTTCACCGGCGGGGTGGCTCGCAACGTGGGCATGGTGCATGTGCTCAACGAAACCCTGGGGCTGAAGATGAACGTCAGCGAAGATTCCCATTTCATGGGAGCCATCGGCGCGGCCCTCTTCGCCCTGGACCAGATCCTGGGCAGCCGGGTTCCGGCCCGGGCCAAGGAGGATGCGGCATGAGGATCACAGCCGGTATCGACGTCGGCTCCACCTACACCAAGGCCGTCATCCTGGATGCCGAGGACCAGATTTTGGGCAAGGCCATGGTGAACACCGGGTTTAAGCTAGACCAGGCCGCCGAGCGCGCTCTGCAGACCGCCCTGGCTGAGGCGGGCCTGACACGCCAGCAAATCCTATACGTAGTCAGCACAGGATACGGCCGCTATCAGGTCCCCTTCCGCGACATCAACGTCACCGACCTGACCGCGGCGGCGCGCGGCAGCCGCTTCTTCTTCCCCAACACCCACACCGTGCTGGACATCGGGGGGCAGACCATGAAGGCCTTGCGCCTGGATGAGCGGGCACGAGTCAGATCCTTCCGCCTGAACGATAAGTGCGCCGCCGGTACGGGCGCCTTCCTGGAGAAGACGGCCCGCTACATGGGCTTCAGCACCGAGGAGATCGGCCCCCTGGTGGAGACATCCAAAGAGCCGGTACCCATTTCCGGCGTCTGCGCCGTATTTGCCGAATCGGAGGTCATCAACCATCTCTCCCACGGCAGCGCCCCCGCCGACATCATGCACGGGGCCATGGTCTCCCTGGTGGAGCGCTCGGTGCAATTGATGAAACGGGTGCGCATGGAGCCTGAAATCACATTAGCCGGGGGGATTTTGCGCTTCAAGCGCATGGCCGATGTGATCCGCCGCGAGCTGAGTATGCAGGTCAACCTGCCCCCCGGCGAACTGGTGCAATTCGTGGGCGCCGTCGGCGCCGCCGCTCTGGGCCACCAGCGCCTGAAAAAGTTGGAGCAGGAAGGCCAAAAGGCGGGCGTTTAGGCCCCGCCGCGACTCACCGATCGCTGAGAGAGCAATCCATCAGGTTAGGCGGTGATGGGCGAACACCACAAACCCCCTGAAGAGACCCCACAGGACCCTCTTCTGCGCCCGCTGTCCGCATTGGTCTCCGCGGAGGCCCAGCGCGTGCTCTCGGAGCTCAGCCTTCAGCCGGATCCGCAACTGGTGGCCCAGGGCTGGAAGCGGCGCTTCATCACCGACAAAACCCGCCTGCAGGAAGTGACCGACCTCTACCGCGAGCTGGGGTACGAGGTCTTGGCCGTGCCCTTGCGCCCCCAGGATTTGCCCGCCGACTGCGATGAATGCCAGCTCATGATGCGGCTCCAGTTCCAGACCCTTTACACTCGTAGGCCCCCCGGCGCACAGGCGGGCTGAGGCAAGCCGGCCCACGGCCGGGTGCAGCCAGCCCACCTGCGCCGCACAGGCAAGCAGGGACCCGAAGGAAAAAGACCGATGGCAGAAACCCAGCCCCAGCCCCGCCCCGGAAGGGCGCTGACCAGCTTGCGGGTGCGCTTCAACGAGACCGACATGCAGGGCCATGTGAACTTCGGCCATTTCCTTTTCTATTTCGATGTGGGTTTGATGGACTATCCGCAGGCCATCGGCTATGACTATCAGCGCATGCTGGACGAGGACTTTGACATGCTCTACGCCGAGGCCAAGGTCCAATACCACTCGCGCGCCCTCTGGCCCGAGACGCTCGACCTGTACACCTGGGTGGGCCACCTGGGCAACAAGAGCCTGCGCTTTGACTTCGAAGTGCTGGCGCGCGCCGACGGCCGGGAGGTGGCCACCGGCCACATCGTGGCCGTCATCGTCAGGCGCCAAAGCCTGGCGTGCTGCCGGGTGCCGGATACATTTCGGGCGGCGATTCGCGATTTTCAGGGAAAGTAATTCGGCCAGGGCGCCGAAGCGCAGGGGGCAGGTATCAGGTTGCAGGTATCAGGTTTCAGGTCTCAGCCATCAGCAGGCAGCCGTCAGCCCTCAGCTTTCAGCTTACGCATTGCGCATTACGATTTACGCATCACGCCTCACGCAGCACGCCTCACGTATCCCCCTACCGATTCCTCCAAACCGGCGCCCGCTTCTGCAGAAAGGCCTCCAGCCCCTCGCTGGCATCTTCGGTGGCCATCAGCTCCTCCAGGTAAAGGCGCTCCATTTCATCCATGGGTTTGCTCCAGCCGCGCTGGCCAATCAGCAAGCCGCGCTTGTTGATCCGCAAGGCCGCCGCGCTCAGGTCTCGCCAGCCCTGCAGCACCTCTTCCACTGCCTGATCGAGCTCGGCGCGCGGCACCGCCCGCCACACCAGCCCAATGGCTTCCGCCTGCTGCCCCCCGATCTGCTCGCCGCTAAACAGCAGATGGGCGGCGTTTGCCGGCCCCACCATGCGCGGCAGCCGCAAGGCGGCGATGGGCGCCATGGAGGCCAAGCGGATTTCCGGCTGACCGATGCGCGCCTCCTGGGCGATGATCGCCATGTCGCAGCAGATCACCACCTCACAGCCGCCGCCCAGGGCGTGGCCCTGCACCGCCGCCAGGGTGGGCAGCGGGAACTCGGCCAGGGTCCGGCAAACCCGGTCAAAAAGCGGGATCATGATCCCGACCTTCTCCTTGGTGTGGTCCGCCACATCCACCCCCGCCGAGAACAGTTTGCCCTCCGCCCGCAGCACCAGGGCCTTCAGGTCCTCCCGCCCGGCCAGCGCAGCCAGGGTGCCTTCCATCTCCTGCAGCATGGGGATATGCATCACGTTTGCCGGCGGGCGGTTGAGGCTCAAATAGGCCACCTGCCGGTCAATGGTGAGGCTGAGATAACTCTCGCCGGCCATCTTGATCTTCCTCCCCTCGATCCTCGCAAGATGAGCGAGTATGCATCGCGTTTCTCATCGGACCGATTCTAAAGCGCGCTGTTTTCCAGTATAGCATGGCCGCCCGGGCAGCCCAAAGCTCGGCAGCGTGCTGGGGGGCGTCCCGTCTGATGGGGCGCCCCGACCTCAACCCTGTCATCGAATCCCTTCGTTGCATCCGGACCACCCGCTCGGGGGCGATGGGCATCGGCTTGCTCCCCAACCAGGAAAGGTTATTCCCATGTCCGGGCAAAGCAAAGCCGNCGCCCGCCGCTTGATGGAAGAAGGATTTGTCGAGGGAGACCGGCCACCACGCGCTTCACCGCCTCCGGCACCCACCAGGCCGAGCTCATGGCCATTCCGGCTAGCGGGAAGAAAGTGCAGGTCGATGGCACCCACGTCGCCCGCCTGGCCAATGCAAAGGGTTAACCCGCAGGGGTTCCGCCAGTGGCGAAGTCGCCGGCGGAACCCCAGCATGGGCATCATCCCAATGGAAGCGCAGTCCCTACTCCGCCAGCCCCGCCCGGCGGGCCTTGACGATGGCCTGCGCCCGGTCGGCCACCTGCAGCTTGCTGAAGATGCTGGTGATGTGGTTGCGCACCGTGTGGCTGCTGATGACCAGTTTTTCGGCGATCCCCCGGTTGCTGGCGCCCAGGGCGATCAGCTTCAGGACCTCCAGCTCGCGCGGCGTGAGCTCGGGGAAGGCATCTCCGCCCGAGCGCGCCCCAAGGCTGATCTCCAGGGTCTGAAAAAACTGCATGATGCGGGCAGCGACGGGCGCGCCGAAGAGCGCCTGCCCGCGCGCCACCGCCCGGATGGTGCGCAGCAGTTCCTTGTGGTCGGCTCCTTTAAGCACATAGCCGCGCGCGCCGGCGCGCATGGCGGAGAAGAGGGAGGCGTCATCCTCAAGCATGGTGACCATAATCACACCGATCTCAGGCTCATCCCGCAGGATGCGCCGGGTGGCCTGGATGCCATTCAGCCCCGGCATGCTGATGTCCATCAGCACTACGTCGGGCTTTTGCTCTTTCGCCAGGCAAACGGCCTCCTCCCCGTCGGCGGCCTGGCCCACCAAATCGATATCCGCCGTGGCGGAGAACAGGGCCTGCAGTCCCTCCCGGAAAAGGGCGTGATCATCGGCCACCAAGAGGCGGATAGTGCGCGACATCAAGCTTTCTCCATCAGGGGCAAAATGGCCAGCACTCGGCAGCCTTTCTCAGGAGTGGATTCGATGGTCAGGCTTCCCCCTAGCTCCTCGGCCCGCTCACGCATGGAGATCAAGCCAACGCCGTTTTTGCCTTTGGCCCGCAGCCCTACACCGTCGTCGGCGATCTCCAGCCGCAGGGCTCTACCATGGGCGCTGGATTCCACGGCCAGCCTGACCACACCGTGACGGGCCCGCGCGTGACGGGTCATGTTGGTCAGCGCCTCGGTGGCGATGCGATAGGCGGCCACTTCCACGGCTGCCGGCAGCGCTGGCAGCCCGCCTTNGGGGGCGCGCACTTCGATCCGCAAGGGATCCGGCCTGCGCGCGCCGCTGGTCAATCCGGCGGCATAATCGGACAGCGCTTCCAGCAGGCCCAGATCATCCAGGGCCGAGGGGCGCAGGTCATTGACCAGGCGGCGGATTTCGGCCACCATAGCCTCGCTCTGGGCCGCCAGAGATTCCAGCAGGCGCCTGGCGGTGGCGGGATCCTCCTCAATCAGCTGCGCCGCGGCCGCCAGCTTGAGCCCCTGGCTGGCCAGGACCGGTCCCAGGCCATCGTGCAGATCGCGGCGCAGGCGGCGGCGTTCTTCTTCCTGGGCGGTGACCAGGCGCTGGCGCGAGCGGCGCAGGTCCGCCGTCAGGCGGACGGCGTGGGCCAGGGCCCCCGCTTGCCGGGCGATGGTTTCTAACAGTTGCAGGTCTTTGGGTGTAAAGGCCTCCCCTGCGGCGCGCTTGGCCACCAGCATCTGCCCCACCTCCTCACCCTGATAGACCAGCGGTATGGATTCGATGTCCCCTCCGGGAAGACCATACGCAGCGATGGGTCGACCCTGCTCGCCCAATTCGATGGCGGTGTAGGGCAATTTAAGGGCCAGGGCGACGGTCTCTGCAATTCCCTTCAGGGCGGCCTCCGGCGAGGCGGTCCTTTCGAGCTGTTCGCCCAAGCGGGCGAGCAGCGCGGCCGGTTCGTCGCGCTCGCCGTACATCATGCGGTTGACCGCATCCTGCAAGCGCTGGCGCAGGGGTTGGAAGAACACCGCCGCCAGGCCCGTGGCCAACAAGGGGATCAGCAGATTGCCGCTCGATTGGAAGAGCAAACCCAGGCCGCCAACAACGAGCACATAGAGCGCAGCAACCCCGGCCGTCAGCGAGCCATAGACCAATGTGCGATTGATGACCAGGTCGACGTCCCAGAGTCGATGCCGGGTGACGGCCACAGTCAGTGAAATGGGAAGGATGCTAACGCTGAGCCACCAGCCCAGCTCGCTGGCCGGCCCCCACCATGGCGTCGGGGCATCCGGGGCCAGTCCTGTGAGATGGAAGTATGGGATGCTGGAAAGGATGATATAGGCGATCCACAGGGCAAAGCCGAAGACCACCCAGCGGGTTTGCTGGCGCTCGGCTGGGGTGGAGACTTTTCGATAGCGGTAGATTTGGGCGTGGACGCCGGCCACGCTGAGAGCGGTGAACAGGATGGCGATGACGGCAAATAGAGCAGGATTCTGACTGAGGCCTTCGGCGTCAAAGGGGGCGACGAATAGCAACCCGAAGGTCAGCGGGATGGAGAGCAGGACGATCCAGCGCGTCCAGGAGGGCACGAATTGACCGCTCGGGAACAGCGCCAGAAGAGCGATCATCGGCGTCGCCAGCAAGGCGCCCTGCAGCAGCTGCGCAGGCGCGGCTGAACCGAGCCAGCGCGCACTGGCGAGTTCCAGTGGACCTGCCATCAGCACGCCGTAGATGAGAAGGAAAAAGGACACGAGCGCGGCGATGCGTTCCGTGAATTTGCGGCAGTAAAGCAATGCAGACATGCCTAAAGAAAGCAACGCCGAGGCCAGAGAAGCAACCCCGCTAGCTGCGGCGAAAAAATGGGCCCCAAGGGGCGTCTCGGCCCCACGCACGTGGTCAAGCTGCCCGCCGAACTTGGCCGCGTAGCCAGGGATAGCTGTCAGGAGAACACCAAAGCCGGCGATGGCAAGCACGAACCAGCCGGCGCGCGCGGCCCGAAGCCAAGCGCCGGCCAGCTGTGGAGCGGCGGCTTCGGCTGGTGTTGGCATGCTGATCTCCGGCAGCTGCGCCCGATGCGGACCCAGCAGATGGTCCACAGCACGCTGCACAACTGACCGCATTGGTGATAAGCCGACCACCGCCAGCACGGCCGTAAGCAGCATCCCGGCCAGGCGGGTGTTCGTCTGCAGAACCAGTCCCACCGAGCCGACGAGTAGCGCGTACAGGCCGACAACCATCGCCGTCAGGGCGCCGTAAACCAGTGCGCGATTGATGAGCAGGTCAATGTCAAACAGACGATGGCGCAGGATGGAAAAGGCGATGCTCAGCGGCAAGAGCGGGATGAGAAAGCCCAGCAGCACCCGGCTAACGAGCAGGAAGCCGATGCGCTGCGCGCTGGGTTGTCCGGGCGGCAGGTAAATCCTGGCAAACAGCCATAGGAGCATCACCACCAGGGCGGCCATCAGGCCAAGCACCACCCACTTGGTTTGCTGCTTTTGGGAGGGATTCGACACACGGCGATAGCGGTAGACCTGGCCCGCGATGGCGCCGCCTACAGGGCCTATGAACAAGAGTGTAGCGAGCGGATTCCCGCCCGCCGAACTGACGGTGAAAGGCGCCAGCAGAAGCACCAGCGGCAAGATGACCTTGCGCCATGGCTTGAGACGCGGGAGGAAGGTCCCGTCGGGAAAGTAAAAAAGGAAGAGCAGCAGAGTGACGTACCCCAAGGCATGAACCGCCGCCAGCAACCAGCCCAAATCAGGGCGAGCCTGCCAAAGGGCGTCGTCGCTTTCGGTGAAGAAGAGCGCGCCCAGATAGACCAGCGTGAAGGAGCTGATCATGCCCAACCGAGCATCCCTCGATCGCCAGAAGATCACCACCGCGATGGCAAAGAAGGCCAGGGCAATGCCCATATTGGTCACGGCCCAGAACCCGGCGATCAAATCTGCGGGCAAGCCAAGATCTTGGATGATACCCAGGTCCTCGGCCGAGAGGGCAAAGGGATCGCAATCGGCGATGACACAGGAGGGGAGCGGCTGGCTGTGCACCTCAAGGCTGCCCAGGACCCACAAGCTGATGGCCAACAGAAAGGCAATGAGCCAAGCCAGGCGGGCCAGGCTGAGGGAAAGCCCCCGCGATTTAGATCTAGATTGAACACGGGTGCTCAATGTGTCCTCCGCGGGAAAGCCTCGCGCTCAGGGAACACCGCGTCCGTCTTCGAGCTGGATAACGGGCAAACCGGGTCCAGTTCCTCATAATGGCTTTCCCCTGATCATACCAGGAAACGGGGCCTGGCCAAGCGCAAAGGGGTGTCTCGCCCCCCAGCGGCCGGCACGGCGCACGGACTCCCCTCGGCGGCCACAGTCACCCCCGCGACGCTCTGCACTTGGCGACGAGCTTATCCTGCAGCGTGCCGGCATACCGAGATATGCCTGCGGCTCCCGCTGGAAAAGGGCGATCGCTGCCAATTCTCCCAGCGCTCCGCCAAACGCAGCCCTGCAATCTGGGCCATCAGGTCCAGCTCCGCCGGCCAGGCATAGCGCAGCTTGACCGGATAGAGCCGGACCCCACGCTCGCTGAGCAAGACGTGCTGGTTGGTTATTTGCTGGAGCACCGGGTCTAGCTGAGTAACATCCAGATCCACATCGTCGATGCCAACCCGAACGGCCCGTACCGTCTGGCCCCGATCGAAGCGCCCCAAGTCAGGCACGAATACCTCGAGCAAGAAGACTCCCTCGGGGATCAGGCGCTGGGCCACATTCTGAAAGCACTGCACCTGCTTTTCCTGGGTCAAGAGGGCGAAAAAGGTGTTGAAGACCACATAGATCAGCGCAAACCGGCCTTCTACAGCCACCTCGGCGAAGTCACCTAGGGTCACCGGGAGGCTTTCCCCTCCCGCTTTGGCCCTCAGTCGGGCGACCATCGCCTCTGAGGCGTCGATGCCGTGCACTTCGACCCCCCGGTCCGCCAGCGGCAAAGCCACCCGCCCTGTGCCGATGCCCAGCTCCAGCGCTCGGCCACCGGCCGCCAGCCCGACCAAGAGGTCGATCATTCCTTCCTCCACCTCCCGATAGCGCTCATCGTAGATGGCGGCCATCCGCTCGCTATACGTCTCCTCTCGATATTCTTCCATCGTAATCCCTTGATCTGGCGTAGCCGGATTGCATGGCACCCGCTACCAGGTTGAAAGGCAGCCCACGTTCCGTTCACATGGCAAGACTTGGTCTTCATAGTGCTCAGACCAACTTCCTGGGCGCACAGGGTGGTATGGCGCTAGGCCCCGCGTGCAATGGTCCTGTTGCTGGAATGGAGGGTGGCTTCTTATGGGCCCTTCAATGGGTGCCGGTGTTGCCTTCGCCGCATAGATCTTCGTGATCGCTCTGATCCCGGCATTGCCCCGCTGCACTTCCAGGGCCTCTGACATGCTGATGCCAAAGATCTCTGGCATGGGCAGAGCAGAGGCCCATAAGGTGCCCTCACCAGAGCCGGCCGCGCCGCAAATGCGTCCTCATGCCACCTTTCGTTGCATCAGATACACGGCCCAACCACGAGGGAACCCCGAGCGGTTCACTTGCCCAGCGTAACGCGCGATCTCGAAATAAGGGCCGAAGCGGCATTCGGCCTCGCCCGGATAAAGTGCCATGCGGGAATAGAAAGGCCGCTCCCACCAACGCGGCTGCCACTCGAAGCAATAGAGCAGGAAGCGGCTGCCTGGGTGGGTCAGTGGGAGAATGTTCTGCATGTACAGCTCGCGATGCCTGAGGGAAAGGTCATCCAGCGTTCCATAATCCACCAGCAGGTCGAATTTTCCTTTCACATGGCGCAGATTGGTGAGATCGTCGCGGACGAAGTTCACCGCCACGCCGGCCTGCGCCGCCCGCCGCCGGCCCAGTTCGATGGCCGCGGCCGCGTAGTCTACGCCGGTCACCTCGAAGCCGCGCTGTGCCAGGAAGATGCAATTGCTGGCGGTGCCGCTTCCCAGGTCGATGGCCCGACCGGGCGGGATGCGCCTGCTCTGCACCAGTTCCATCAGCTCCTTGCGCGGGCCGATATCCCAAGGGGCGCGAAAGCGACCATACATGAGCTCGTAAAACCACTTCATGACGGATCTCCTAAACAGAAAGCCATGGGGGAGCGAGTAGAATGCGCCGGCTCCCGTTTCGCTTTCGCGTTTGTGCCCTCATCGAGCCTCCTCATTGCGGCACAAGCTCCTCGGGACCACATGGGCGGACAGGCCTGTCTTCGGGCCACCGTGATTCTCTCGCTGCCCTTATCTTTCCCCTCCCCCTTTCTCCGGCGAGCCAAGGCCATCCGCGCCCCAGCGATTGCGACCTCAGCGCCCTCTACGTCTTCCGGGCTCAAGCAATCCGGGTGCTTCCGCCACATCAGCCATGCCGCCCGGCAGCCATTCAGCGCCGGATTTGCGCCAGCCCCTACGGGGCCGTCAACCCGGGTGGAGATCACCACATCAGCCCCGACGGTGACCTCTCCATCCTTCCTAGGCTCAGTGTGGTCCATGCGCGGCAGGCCTCTGGCAAGCGCTTGGGCGATCGCGCGTGGGCTCGTGGTTTGCTCCTGTCCGCTTGGGGCCGAAGATTCAAAGCGCAGCTACCCATGGGCTCCGCTGATCAACATCCGACCCACCAGCCAGCACCACAGGGGGAAGAGCAGCCAGCCCACGGCGGCCGCGCCGGCATAGGCGATCCAGATCAGCGGGTTTTGGGTGAACTCGCGCCCGGCAGCCAGCGCCGGGGCAGCCAGCAGGCCAAAGAGCATGGCGCTGGCGGCGACGGTCCCCAGGCGCGCCAGGCCCGTGGTGAGGAACGGCTGCGGGCCGGCCAACCGCAGAAAGCCCATCAACCAGATGCCCAGCAGCCCGTACCCTACTCCGGTGTACATCCCGCCGGTCATCCAGTCCATCCGGCCGAGGGCCACCAGCAGAGAATTGACCACAATGGCCGCCGAACCCGTCCAGGCGACCATCAGGAGCACAACGGCGGCCACCGGGGCGCGGTGCCTCAAGATGGCATGAAACCGCCAGGCCAGCATCGCCATCAACAGCCCGCTGAAGGCGTTGGTCAGGTCATTTAGCTGCCCGAAGAAGGGCATGCCGGAGTAAAGCAGGACCAGCGTTGCGACGGAAACTACAGCCGCAATGGCAATAGCCGTGGCGATCCGGCCTGTCAATGATCCATTGGAGGCTGTGATCAGGGCATCAGCTCGGGCCATTTTCAACTCCTCTCATTTGGCGGGTGTGGGCTCGCCCGCAGGCCGCAGGCTAGAGGCAGGAAGGGGGGCGCGAGCCAGGGTCCAGGCTTCCGCCGCCAGGTAGGCCCCCAAGGCGAAGTCGAGCAAGGCCAGGACGGGGTGGAAGGCCGCCGCCAGCGGCGCCGAAGCGCGCAGGAGGAGGAGCACATCGGCCTGCAGGAGGTAGGTCCCGAAGAGCAGCCAGGTCAGCCGCTTCATCCGCGCCGGCATCCTGCCCAGGTAGACGCCCAGCAGCATGGCCAGCAGGGGCAGGCCCAGGCTGTGGCCCAGATCCTTGTGCAATGCCCAGCCCATCCGCCCGGAGACCACTACCATGCCGGCAAGAAAGACCTGGGCCACCACACCGGCCAGAAAGAGTCCGCTGGCAAGCAAATACAGCNTGCGCCAAGTCTTCATCCGCCGGCCGCCCTGCGCTGGCCGGCAACGCGGATGAAATAGGCCACAATGGCTACAGTGGACAGCATGATGGTGACGTGGAACCCATAATCGATGGCCAGGATCCTGGCGAAATCTTCGCCCGAGACGATGTGCAGGTTGGAGTGAGCCCACCACTGGATCATGATCCAACTGATCCCCAGATGGGTCAGGCGTGTCAGGGCTCCAGCGTTGCCTGCCAGGTCGCGAACGACAGGATAGCCGAAGACCAGGAAGGAAACTCCCAGGCCCAGGAAGAGGGCGTCAAGCAAGCCCAGGACCATGAACCCCGGGAGCAGGTTGGGGGCCGGCTGCGGCGCGTGCGGGTCGGCACCCCAGAAGGCGCCCAGCGGCGCGTTGGGGCCGGCCATAAAGGCGGGGATGGTGATCACAACGGTGAGGATCAGGATTTTCAACCAGGTCTTCATAGCAAAACTCCTTTGACCTTGATTTCAGGCCCTCTGGGCCTGACGGGCGAAGCTGACACCGGTCGCGATGATGATCAGGTGCAGCACGATGAAGCCGACCATAAAAGGCGCCGAATAACCCACCGCGATCATGTAGAGGTCATCCAGGATGCCGCGCACAATCTCCAGCGCCACGATCAGCCAGACGAGCCATAGGTGTTTGAGGGGGTCCCTCGATGCATAGAGCAGGAACCCGCCGACGACGATCATGTCCAGCCCGAACATAAAGGAATAGTCAAGCAGGGCGCGATGGGCCACGCCGCCCTGCGGAGCGTCGAAGCCCGGAAGCATCATCGGCAAGCGGGCAGCGTTGAGGGCAGGGATGAAACCGACCCCCAGCAGCACATAGATGAAGCCCACAACACGAAACCACCAGGTAAACCTCTTCATTTTCTGATTTCCTCCTTCCAAAGGATGATCATCAGCGGCAATTGGGCTGCCCCATAGATCGCGTGGGAGAGATAGTGGCCGGGCGTCTGCCCGGGGACAAAGGGCCAAATGGGAAGCGGAATGATCGATAGTACCGCCCCAGCGATGAGGTGTATTCCTGCCCAGCCGAACAGGGACCAGGCCCACATCTTGCGTTTGCTCGGCTGCCGCCACCAGCCCACGATCAAAAGCTGGCTGACCAGCGAGGGGAACAAATATTCAGGCCGGTAGAAGGGCATGTCCGGCAACTCGACGGCGTTGTGGACAGCCATGCCCAGCCATGAAACCAGGGTAAGGGAGGCGATGAAGAGGGATCTGTGCTCAGCAACAACGCTTTTCATGCTTACACCCGGTTCCCTGATCCCCATATCATTCCCAGAACTCGGAGGTCCATTTCCATGCCCCTCCCATGGATTACGATGGTCAATTCC
>Ga0180881_1110_pt1 | contig 16536 bp, 12 predicted proteins | sample Deesub1362A_J573_FD_124314 | JGI IMG/M metagenome (GOLD analysis project Ga0180881, IMG submission 124314) | Anaerolineales bacterium JdFR-61 | reverse complement strand
GGGGATAGTACGCATCACCCATCACGGGTCACGCCTCACCCCTCACCCCTCCCATCCCCATTTGATCCCCACGCCTACTTGGCATTAGAATGCAATGGAATCAGCCACCGATTGCACACCCGATCCTTTGAAGCGAGGTATGCCATGAGCCGCTCGCGTTACCCTTCTGAACCCGCCGTAGTGTGCGCACCACGCGGGACACAACTCACCTGCAAATCCTGGCTCACCGAGGCCGCCTACCGCATGATCCAGAACAACCTGGACCCTGAAGTGGCCGAACTTCCCGAGCAGCTCATCGTCTACGGCGGCCGCGGCCAGGCGGCCCGCGATTGGCCCAGCTTCTACGCCATCCTGGAAAGTTTGAAAGCGCTGGAGGATGACGAGACCCTGTTGGTCCAATCGGGCAAGCCGGTGGCCGTCTTCAAGACCCATCCCGATGCACCCCGGGTGCTGATCGCCAACTCCAACCTGGTGCCCCACTGGGCCACCCAGGAGCACTTCGACGAGCTGGCCGCCAAGGGCCTGATTATGTACGGCCAGATGACCGCCGGGTCCTGGATCTACATCGGTACCCAGGGCATCCTGCAAGGAACCTACGAGACCCTGGGCTCCCTGGCGCGTCAGAAAGGCTGGCGATCGCTGAAGGGCAAGTTCGCCCTCACCGCCGGCCTGGGAGGCATGGGCGGCGCCCAGCCGCTGGCCATCACCATGAACGAGGGCGTGGGCCTGATCGTGGAGGTGGATCCCGCTCGCGCCCAGCGGCGCCTGGAAAACGGTTACGTGGATCTGGTGGTTGACGAGCTGGAAGAGGCCATGACCCTGGTGCAGGAAGCCCTGGATCGGGAGGAGCCGCGCTCGGTCGGCCTGATCGGCAACGCCGCCGATGTCTTCCCCGAGCTGGCCCTGCGCGGCGTCACCCCCGATGTGGTCACCGACCAGACCCCCGCCCACGACGTGCTCTCCTACGTCCCCCACGGGCTGACGCTGGAGGAGGCCGACGCCCTGCGCCAGCAGGACCCCCAGGAATACACCCGCCGCTCCATGGCCTCCATGGCGCGCCACGTGCAGGCCATGCTGGAGTTTCAAAAACGAGGCGCGGAGGTCTTCGACTACGGCAACAACCTGCGCCAGCGGGCCTATGACGCAGGGGTCAAAAACGCCTTCAACTACCCGGGCTTCGTCCCCGCCTACATCCGACCGCTCTTCTGCGAAGGGAAGGGCCCCTTCCGCTGGGTGGCCCTCTCGGGCGATCCGGAGGACATTTACCGCACCGATCAGGCGATCATGGACCTCTTCCCCGAGGACGAGCATTTACACCGCTGGCTGCGCATGGCGCGCCAGAAAGTGCCCTTCCAGGGGCTGCCGGCGCGCATCTGCTGGCTGGGCTACGGCGAACGGGCCAAAGCCGGGCTGAAGTTCAACGACATGGTGGCCAAAGGCGAGCTGAAGGCACCCATCGTCATCGGCCGCGACCACCTGGACGCCGGTTCGGTGGCCTCCCCCAACCGCGAGACCGAGGGTATGCTGGACGGCTCCGATGCCATCAGCGACTGGCCGCTGCTGAATGCCATGCTCAACGCGGTGGGGGGCGCCACCTGGGTCAGCTTCCACCACGGCGGCGGGGTAGGCATCGGCTTCAGCCAGCACGCCGGCCAGGTGATCGTCGCCGACGGCACGCCCGAGGCCGCCAGGCGCCTGGAGCGGGTGCTGACCACCGACCCCGGACTGGGCGTGGTGCGCCACGCCGATGCCGGTTACGAAAAGGCCATCCAGGCCGCCAAGCGCTACGGGATCAAGATGCCCATGCTGGAGTGAATTGGGGCACAGCGGGCAAGAGTTAGCGCGCAGGTGGGGCCGCCGTGAGGCCTCAGGCCCAACGATGAAATGCGCAGCTATCCGAATGGGTGAGCGGCCGGCCTTCCGCCCGCGGCCCCTTGATTTCCCTGCACCCTGCGGCCTGAGAGAATCGAGCTCCAACCCGCCGGCGACGAGCGCGCGAAGGTTTCTTCAAAACAGCGGCCAGATGCGGGGCAGCAGGAGCAGGATGGCGGCGAAGATGAGCAGCGCCAAAGGCAGGCCGACCCTGACATAATCCCGGAAGCGGTAGCCGCCCGGCCCCACCACCAGCATGTTCACCGGATGCCCCAGGGGGGTGATGAAGGTCATTGAGGTGGCCAGGGCCACACCCATGGCCACCGACCGCGGGTCCAGCCCTGCCTGCTGGGCGGCATGGATGGCGATGGGCGCCACAATTCCCGCCACGGCCGCGCCTGTCACCACCTGGGCGAGCAGCGCGGCCAGGGCTATGAAGCCCGCCAGCAAACCCAGCGACCCAAGCGGACCCACCAAACCGATCATCCCGTCGGCCAGCATGGAGGCCACTCCGCTCTTGCTCATCGCCAGGCTCATGGGCAGCATACCAGCCACCAGGAAGACCACTTTGAAGTCGACGGCCTGTATGGCGGCCTCCATGCTCAATATGCGCGCCAAGACCATGGCCAGCGCACCGGTGAGCATGACCTGGCCCAGGGCCTGCGGGGTGAACGCCGCCGCGCCCAGGGTGATCAGCAGGATCAGCGCCGCCAACCCTCCCTTGCCCCGCACCGGCGGGGCGTGCTCGCCGTTCACCAGGAGCAGCAAATCACGCGCTCCCGCCAGAATGGGGATCTGTTTGCGCGGGCCATGCAGCAGCAGCGCGTCGCCGAATTGCAGGCGCATGTCCGACAGCCCCGTGCGGTACGGCTCACCAGCCCTCCAGATGGCCAGCACGTTCATGCGGAATTTCTCGCGGAAGTGGGTGGCGCGCAGCGTCTGGCCGATGAGCTCAGAGCGCGGCGCCAGCACCGCCTCCAACAGCGTGTAATCCCCGGATTCCAGCTCTTCCTCCGGAATGTCCTCAAAAGGCAGCAATTCAACCAATTTGCGGACCTGGGGGCGGTTGAAATCCTCCGGCCGCCCTTCCAGCAGCAGCACATCGCCGGGCTTGAAGGTCAGCTCGGGGGTGATGGAGTAAATGCGCCGCCCGTTGCGCTCAACGCTCACCAAGCTGAGGCGATGGCGCTCACGCAGGGCGGATTCTTCGACCGTGCGCCCTACGAGCGGCGAATCCTGCCCCACCCTTCCGCGCACCAGCCTCTCCTCCATGCGGTAAATGGCCGGCAAATCGTGGGCGTTCTCTCCCGCGCCCAGCAGATGCTCGAGCGCCGGCACCCGGGGCAGCAAGCGCCGGCCCCAGATGGCCATGTAGAGTACCCCCAGAAGGGCCAGGGGTAGCCCCAGGGCGGCGAAATCCAGCAACCCATAGCCCCGATACCCACCCTCCTGCAAAACGCCGCTGACGACGATGTTGGCCGAGGTGAGCAGGGTGGCCATGCCCCCCAGGATGGTGCCGAAGGCCATGGGCATCAGCAAGCGGGAGGGACTTATGTCGGCCCGCCGAGCAGTGGCAGTCACCGCCGGAAGCAAAATGGCCGCGGCGGCGATGTTGTTCATGAAAAGGGAAAAAAGGACCCCTCCCACCATGGTGGCGATGACCAGCCAGGCCTCGCGCCCTTGGCCCACCTGCATGAGCACCCTGGCCGCCCGCTCAGCCACCCCCGCCCGGCGCAGGGCTTCGGCCAGGATGAAGATAGCCAGAATGGTGATCACCGGCTGGCGGCTAAAGCCCGAGAGCGTTTCCTGAGGTGTGAGCACCCCGCTCAAGCCGAGGGCCAGCGCGGCCAGCAAGGCGACCAGGTCGGGACGCAGCCGGTCGCTGAGAAAGAGCGCCATGCTTACCCCCAATACGGCCAGGGTGATCCATTGAGCTGTATCCATTGCATCTCCGGCGCCGCGCGAGGATTCTTCCGCCTCCACCCCGCCGCGCCCGGCCCGATCCGCCGCCGGTCAATTCCGCTCCTGGAAAGCCGGCTTGGGAGAGCAGATCTGGCGATCAGCGGCCAAACCGACGCATTATATCACCGGGGCCCGGCTGGCCGCCGCCCCCTCCCCCATGGTTCGCGCCCCCCGCCCTGCTAGGGGCAGCCGTCGTAGTCAGCAACGGGCACAGTGAGCGTATTTTCCCCCCAGAAAGTGGCCCACACGGGGAAGTGAAAGCTCATCGAGGAGCCGTTGTCCTCATAGCAGGTGAAATCCAGCGTCCCGCCACCCGAGCTGCCCAGGGTGATCTCAGCGCGTTCGCCTCCCGCGCTGAAGACGATGCGATAGCTCAAGACCTCCGATACTGCATCCACCACGCACCCCTCCATGGCCAGTTCGCAGGTCATCTGCAGGGGCACCTCCCCCTGGGCCTGGAGCTCCCCCGCGGGCACGGTGAACTCCAGGGAGCCGCGCGCCTCACAACGGTAGGCCTCCGGGGCGGTCATCTGCAGGCTCAGCTCCCCCGACCACGGACCCTGCAACCCGCCGCAGGAGTGCAGTTGACCGTTAAGGGTGGCCATCCCCGTGGCGCCCTGCAGGGTGAACTCCATCCTCAGGCCTTCGCCCTCTGGCTCAGGGCTGGGCTGCCCCTGGCCAGGCGGCAGGGGAGTGGGCGTGGGCGTCCCGACCTCGCCTTGCCCGCCGGTTTCGGTCCCCCGGCCGGGAAGAAGGTCGCAGGCCGAGAGGCCTGCCAGCAGCGCCAGGGTGACCAGCGCGCCCCTCGCAAGGGAGGCCGCTGTTGGTAGTGCGGGGTTCCAATCGTTGCGGTTTGCGGTGAATTCGTCCTTTCCGGCCATAGGTCGCCTCCTGCTTGCGTGATGGGCAGGCGAGCGTGAGAGGGTACCGGCGAGAGGCCAGGTACAGGGGGAAAGCCATAAAGAAGGGAAGTTATGCGATGGGCATACGCGGCTCCCCCCAGGACGCCGGCGCCTGCTGTTGGGCCATACAATGCCATTAAGGCACAGGAAAAAGGGACGCGCAACTGGAGGGACCCTACGTCCACTCCCNCCAAGCCAGCGTCCAAAAGGTGGAAAAGTAGGCTNCGATTGCGCCCCTGATGAGCAACCAGACCGGCCACAGCAGGCAGCAGAAAGCCATAATGAGCCCAGGGACAAGCAGCCCCATGCCGATGGCGATACCTAGAGCCACCTGCAGCAGCCACACCAGGAAGACCGACCCAAGATTCGCGCCCGCCACTTGCACTGCCCGCCTGTAAGCAGCCAAGACGCCCTGGGCTTCAAGCATGCATGCACGCATGGCCAACTTTTGCAAAACGGACACGACTATCATGACAAGGACGAAGAGGCACAACCAGGGGACCAGGACGGCTATCATCCCGAGAATGGCCTCTTCCATGGGAGCGCCCCCCTCATCGCCCATCACCACGGCGACAACCAGGACCACCATGGGGACGATCATGACCAAAGCTGGCGCCGCGGCCAGGAGGCTGATGCCGAGAAGACGCCAGACTCTGCCCCAGCCCGCCATGAAGGCCTGGCCGAAATCGTATGGGGCACCCCTCTCAATGGCGTCCACCGCGGCAATCAGCCCACCGCGCGCAATGGTCGAGACCACCCAGACGATCAAGCCCAGGAACAGCACCAAGAGGGCGATGACCACAGCCATGGCGATGAAAGCTTCCAGGGGGACGCCCAGATCCTCCGCCAGGCGCGGCGGCTGCAAGTCGAATTGCAGCTCGGAGAGGTCTTCGCCGGGCAAGGACAAGTTNAAGCTTGTGCCGCGCCCCCCGCTCCCCAGAGCGACCATCAGCCCCAGCAAGATCAGAAACTTGTGCTCCCAGATGATGTCCCAAGAACGTGTGAGAAGTTTTCCATAGTCCATGGCCTGGTCTCTTTCTTCCGATTCCGCATGCCTGCCGCAGGGCCTGGGCTGCGCCTATCCTAGAGCGTGGAGCGGCGCCCCGCGAGCGGGATTACTGGGCCTGTTCGAGAGCGGGGGACAGCCCCGCTCTCGAACAGAGGGCTCGCCCCTCCCTTGCCACGCCCTGTCCAGCGTTTTCTTGCTCAACGAGCTCGATGACAGTTGTGGCCTCCAGCGTCATCGGGATGGAGAGCTCACCCTCCTCCGTGATGACGGTCATCGTGCCGCTCATGAACTGGGTGAAGACCGCGTGTCTCATCCAGCCAAGCTGCGTGTCGAACTCCACGGCCCCCTCCTGATCGCCCGAGAGATCATAGGCGATCTTGAATAACATCATGTCCAGGGGATCCGCCTCAGGATTGGTTTCCATGGTTGAGGCGACCTGGATGAGGGCAATCCGGCCATCATAGGATGCCAAGGTGTAGGTGTTATGGACGAACATGGGGAAAAGGGAGGGTGTCTCGACGCTCTCCGTCCACGACTGGCCAATGCGCGCTGGCTCTTGGGGCCAATTGCCAAGCACATTGCTCAACTGACCTCTCAGGGCTTCCTCTCCGAATTGGGACTCAAATGTCTCCACCAACTGGGCTTTGAGCGCCTCATCCTCCAGGGCATACTCGGCCACCACGGAGGCGATCATATCATCCAACCCGGCGATCTCCAGGACCTCCCCCTGTGGTGAGACCAAAAGGGAGAAACCTTTCCCCACAAGGGCGTGGTAACCCCACAGCTCAGGGGGGATCTCCTCGGGAGGATCCGATGAGTCATACCGCATTGATTGGAGGGGACCCTCTTGCTCAAACAGGATCCATGCATAGTGCACGTCGATCCACATGTTCTCTCCAGGGCCCACCTCCCGCACCGTGTAGGTGTACTCGTAGCCCACGTTCTGATGGACTACCTGGGCTTCGGCCCCCCTGCCCTGGGTGATGATCTGCTCGCTGGTCATGCGCACCCGCAGCCGGTCCCCCTCCTGCAGCTTGTTGCCCACGGCAAGGGTGACGGCGATGGGCGTCGGTGTAGGAGTGGGCGTCGGTGTGAAGGTGGGCATGGGCGTGAAGGTTGAGGTGGGGGTGGGGCTTGGCTCAGGGGTGGAGGTTGGGGCCGGGCCAAGGCCCATCGCCGAACAGCCCATGAGCACAATGGCAAGAAGTGATAGCAACGCCAGCACGACAGCAAATCCCGAGTCTGGAGTCCTCATGCCCTCACTCCTTGCAGGAAAAGACAAAAGACGATCGGCCCTCGGGTACCTGGCACCATTATGCGTAAAGCGGGACAAATCCTAGCCCCCTTGCAGCTCCTCCGGAACATGAGCATTCTAGGGCAAAGCTGCCTAACGGGCAACGCGACGGAAGCCGTCCGCGCCGTCAAATGTCCCGCCAAATGGAATTCGAATCAAGTCAATCCCAGCTCCCGGGCGCGCAGGCCCTCGAAGACATATTCATCGCCGTCGAAGGTAGTCAGGATGATCACCCGCACCTGGGGCCAGCGCTCCCGCAGGCGCCGGGTGGCCTCCAGGCCGCTTCCGTGGGGCATGGCGATATCCATCACTACAACATCGGGCCGCAGTTCTTGGGCCAAGGCGACAACGGCTTCCCCCGTTCCCGCCTGCCCCACCACCTCCATATCCGGCTGGTTCTCCAGTAATTCTGCGGTGGCCTCCCGCAGTACGGTATGGTCGTCGGCCAGCAACACCCTGATCTTGCGCGCCATGACCCTTTCCCCTGTTCAGCCCTCTCTCCGTGCTCTATGTCACTCCCGCACGCAGCGGTAGCCCAGGCTCCCCAGGCCCCTGAATTTGTGCGCCTCACTCACCCTACCGTTGTAGCTGACATAGAAGGCCCAGCCCGGCCCGGACTCGTCGCTCGCCCAGTAGTAGATCACGGGGGTCTTGGGATCCCAGAGGGGCGTCTCCTTATCCGGCATGACCTGACAGTCCGCCGGCCCCAGCTCGCCATCCCAGGCACAGCCGGCGTGGCGCCCTCCGCGCACCAGGGAGCGCACCAGTTCGTCCGTCGTGGGCATGCGCCAAATGCCTTGAGGCTCGGCCATCAGGCGCGCGCCATCCGGGCTCAGGTAGCGGCAGATGTTGTAAGCCTCCATCTCGCCCTCGTCGGGGCAGTGCCGCTCCCACTCCCCGGCCCCATTGCAGTGCCCATCCAGCCCGAAACGCTTGCCGGCCATGTCCAGATGCTCCTGGCCGTACAGGGCGATTTCGTTCCACGCAGTGCCCCCCTCCCGGTCCCAACCGGGGCCCGCCGGCGCCCAATAGAGCGCAACCCCGTTGCCCTGAATCAGGCGCTCGCCGCGGTAGCCGTCGTCCAGTCTGTGGGCGACCCGGTAGGCAGGCCGGGCAGCCAGACTTAACCCGAGCAGCAGCGGCACCCCGATAGCGGCCAGGTAATGACCCCGCCTACGGCTTTGCTTCCGCCCCCGGTGGAAACACAGCCCGATCAACGCCAGGAATAGGGTCACCGGCACCCAGCTAAGCAGGGTGGCCAGGGTCCACCCGGAACCGCGCCCGCCGCCGGGGCGAAATTGCCACAGCACGAAGGCCCCGAAGGTCAGGCCGACGGCGGCAAAGAGCGCCCCTCCCAGCCGCGGCCAGCGCAGCGCGATCAGGGTCAGAGCCAGGCTCACCCCAGCGGGAATAAGAAAATAAAGCCACTCATACGGCGCATACCAGCCCTCGTGGAAAATCTCCACTACCCCCCACACCACGAACAGGCAGGTGACCAGCGTGGCCAGGATCAAGCCTCCGTAGGTCCAGGTAAGCCGATTCTTCATCCGCCCCCCAGGCAGGAGGGGCCGGGACGCCCCTCTCCGCAGCATGTCCCAGGATCAGCCCCCAAGGTTTCGGCCATCCCCCTACCATTATCGCGCCATTCTCCCCGGCGCTCCTCGCACCAGCGCCCGGCGCGCGACTCGAAGCAACCCTTAAATCCGCCGGGGAAAGCCAAGATAGCGCGGCACCCGCCGGCAATACTGCTCATACTCCCCGCCGAACGCCCGCTTTAGATGTTCTTCCTCGGTGAGCACCATCATGTGGGCCAGGGCAGCCAACAGGACCACCCACCCCAGGCTGCGCCAGGTGGGCCACAGCAGGGCATAGCCAAGGGCCGCCAGGAGACAGGCCAGAATCTGGGGGTTGCGCGAGATGCGATAGGGGCCCGACTGCTCCAACCCGCTCACCTGCAGGCCCAACGTGCGGCGCAGGCCGAAGCGGCCGATGAATAGTGCAAGGGCTGACAATCCCCACGCCATCAGAGCCCAGCCTGCCAGACGCACGGCAAGAGCTGTCTCCGGGGGTGGAAACGCGGGCGGAAGATTTGCCCAGGTGAAAAGCCCCCAGAGGCCGAAGACCAACGTCTCGAGGGCGGCGGAGAGGGGTGTCATCTGGCCTCGCCGCTGATAGTCGCGACGGACGAAGAGGCGCAGGACCACAAAGGCAAGCCCCAGGAGCAGGAGAGCGGAGATCAGATAGCTGATGGGCGCCATGGTGACATCCTCTGGGTATAGAAGCGGGGGCCTTCCTTGTCAGCTCCCAGTGTACAATAGCCTCCTAAGCGAAAGTCCAAGGGGGGCCAAGGCATACGCCGCTCAGGTCCCTACGCAAACCAGAGCCAGGGGAGAGCATAAGGGACCATGCCCAAAGAGCGACAACCCGAGTCAGCGACCCCAGCCATCGCCAGGAGGCCCACCGCGATCATCCTGGGAGTCATCCTTCTCCTTGTTGCCAGTTACCAGGCTGTCCAGCTGCTCACTTCAGAAGGCCTTGGGTGGACCAAGGCTGCCTGGCGCACCCGGCATATGAATGGCCTGCAGCGCAGCGCCCGCTTCTACCTCGGCTCCAGTGGCGCCCAATTCATGCAGTTCCTGGACCGCACAATCCCCGAGAGTGCGCAGTTCACTTCTCTCTGCAGAACATTCTACAGTTTTACCTCATACCCCGGCCCATTATCTCCTGTGGCTGTGATACCGTGGTTTTCAAAGACATGTCAGAAGAATGCCTGGCGTGCATCCGGCATGAAAAGCGCTACCTTCCCGCAGTAGGCGATTTTCCCCCTGAGGAGGCTGTCGCAGGCTACAAGGCCTTTATCCGGTACGAGGGGGAGGGAAATTGGCACTTCCGCGGCCTTTATGTCCCCACCGCCGGCGCAGTAAACACAGAGCAGCCCCAAGGCTGGAATGCATCAGGTTGGATACAGCCCCTGATCATCAATTTGGTTATATTGGCAAGCCTTTTTTTCCTGGGCGGCCAGATCATCGCGGCCCTGGCCGGCCCGACGGATTGGCGTGCTGTCCTGCACCTGGCCATTCCGCTGGGCGCCGGGGTCTTCACCTGGTTATGGTTTCTAACTTCATGGTTGGGACTGCCGCTTTCCGTGACCTCGCTTGCCATGTTGTTCACCGCCCTCACCCTGCCTTTGGCAAAGTACAACCATGCCAATGGCAGGCTTGCTCTCCCCCGCCTGGCCGGGCGGAGCAATTTTCTCCGCCCACTCCGACAGCAAAAGGACGCCCTCGCGCTTCTGGGCCTGGCCTTTTTCGGCGCCTTGTTCGCCCTCTTCACCCTTGCTTCTATTACCCGTTCCTATTCCACCTTCGACGGAATCGCCAATTGGGCCCTGAAAGGCTACGGAATCGCGCTTGAGCGGACCATTTTCGCAGGCGCCCGCTGGGGCGGCCATGTGCTCTCATATCCGCAGAATGTACCCCTGATGATCGCCATGTTTCGGTTGGCGGACGGGGACCTCCTCCCGGGCTCCAAGCTGCTCTTCCCTCTCTTTGCATTCTCCCTCTTCCTTGGCCTCCACCGCTATCTGCGCGCCGTAGGCGTGCGCAACTGGCTGAGCGCCTTGTGGATTGGTCTGGTGGCAACAACCCCCGGGGTATTCTTTTACGCGACCACGGGCTTCGCCAACCTGCCCTTTACAACCTATATCGTCCTCGGCGCGCTGGAGGCCGCGCGGGGGTTGATTTCGAGCCGCCGCGGGCTCTTCCTCACTGGCACGCTCCTGCTGGCTCTCGGCGCCTGGACGCGACCCGAAGGGCTGGCATTTGCGGTTGCCCTGCTCGCCGCGCTCTTCCTGGCCCTGCACTTGAGCGGTAAGCGGCACGCCATCCGGCCCTGGCCCGCCCTGCTATTCGGCCTGATCCCGGCCACCTTCCTTATCTTCTCCTTCCGCTCCATCAGCGGGGATGAAATTGGGCGCACGGCGGATGCCTTCGCCAGCGCACTCGGCCGCGGCGAATGGAACTTCACGGCGCTGCCAACCATCCTGCGTTTTGCCCTGCATAATACATTTTCGACAGGAAGATGGGGGTTGTTCTACCCNNTAGCCACCCTTGCCCTGCTGGCAGCTGCCNTCCGCGCGCGCTACAGACCCGAGGGCCAGGCCGTGGCCCTGGCCGCGCTCACCCTCACCGCAATAGCCTTCNCCCTGGTCATGTTCTACATCGCATCCTTTGACAAACCAAACCTGTACACTTTCCTGAGCGTCTCTTTCGACCGGGCCTTCCTGCCGGCGACGATGCTTCTCGCCGCGCTCGCGGCCTTCGTCACGGAGAGACTGATCTCTTCCCCCTTGCGGACCGGCTGATACGACAATGCAGATACAGCGTCCGGGTTGCTCCGGTCGCCCGCCCGCCTCTTCCTGAGTTCATCCATCCTGGTCCCTACGGCCGCATATAGAGGCGAAAGCCGGCATGTTCGTAGACCAGGGGAAGGCCAAGCATCTGCCCTCTTCCGGCGGGACACGTTTTATCGCAAATGACGGCGCAGGGGACGAAATCGTCCTTGCCGAATCTGTCGGCCGGGGTACCAGCCACGTTCCACTCGATCTGAACGGGCGTCCGGGGCGCGCCGAGAAAGGCCCAGAACGGGTACTCGGGGGTTCCGCCCGAGAGCATCAAATACACTCGCTCACACCCAGACTGGCGAATGCCCGCCGCGATGCGCAGATATGCATCTGTGACCGCCCCTGGACCCAGGTACATCTGCTCGCGCGGTGTTGCAATCACACTGCGCACGGGAGGACCCCACGGAAGGCGCATCAAAGGCCGTGACTGCAGGTTTGCCATCCACGGCAGCGAGGCCCAGAGAAACGCCAGGGCCACCAGGCCCAGGAGCCAATCGGGCAATTTGCGCCCAACCACCCAGGCCACCACGGGCGCGTAGAGGGCAAAGAATGGAAGGTGGTACCGGGCCCCATGAACAGAGAACTTGTAAACCCAGCTGGCGAGGAGGAAGGAACCAATGGCAACAAGCGAGAGCATTTTGGCCTGCGGTGGAACCGCCCGCCACATGAACGCCATGGCCACGGTAACGAGAAGGATGATCACCGCCTGCGCGGGATTTCCCATCAGCACTTCATCCGTGCTCGGGATGCCGACGCCGAACCAGGGATGAATCGAAGTGCGCGGGTCGGCCAGATCCAGATCCAGCGCCCTGTGCACCATCTCCAGCGCGCGGTAGACCCCCGCATTGGCTTTCGCGATCGGCGATGCGGCATGCAGGCTGGCGTTGCGCAGCGCGTTTGAGACCACAACCTGCCAGCCAAGAATCTCGTTGCGATGAACCCCCACCCTGCTGCGCTCGCCCATGGGATGGCCATAGACCGACGCATTGCGCCAGAAAAAGCCGGCGCTCAGGCCCAATACAATCAGGCCCGCGACGATGCCCCGGCGCAAAAGGGCCTTCGTCCCACGCTTGCGCACAAGCACAAGGGCGACGACCACCGCAAAGGACGGAAGGTAAGGGTACCCCGTAGGCTTGGTGAGCACCGTCATTGCGGCCGCCAGGCCCAAAGCGAGCACAGGCACCCAATGGGATGGCCGCTTCATCAGGCGCAAGGTCTCTACGCCCAGGATGACAATCCACAGGGCGACGATGTAGTCGGTCATGCTGCTGGAGGCCTGCGCGACGCCCACCGGTAGGGTGGCGACAAAGGCCCCGGCAAAAAGCTGGCCCGAGCGGCCACATCCCAGATCCCTTGCCATGAGCGAGACACCAACCACCGAGACAACCATGGCCATCCACTGGACGAAATTGGCGAACTGGTCGCCCCCCGCCAAGACATAGGTGTGCAGGACCATCATCCCCGGCAGGGGTGGGTAGTAATTCTGCGTGGGGATCCCCGTCAGGTAGGGCCGCACGGCCCCTTCCTGCGCCCAGTGGGCCACCCGGCTCATGTGGGTCGTCAACGCATCGCGGGTGTTCGGCGGCGCATACCAGGCCAGCAGGCCGGTGGAGAAAAGGACCGCGGCGAGCACAAGGACCATCATCCAGTCCCCCGTCCCCAATCTGGGCCGCCGGAGGCTGCCGAGAACTTCTCCCCGCGAGGGGGAGCGCTGAATCCGCCAAACCATCAAGGCAAGGGGAATCCCCCATATCGCCGCGAGCCAGGGGCGGGTGATCCAACGAAAAATGCTCAGCAGCTCTGTTGCAATGAGAAGATACGCCGCTGTGGTCAGAGTCGCCCGCAGGAACGCCAGGCGCCAGCCCCAGGAGGGGAAACGGATCCTAAAAACCAGGGTCAAGGCGATGAGAAACAGGAACGGAAGGGACGCCAGCATCTCATTCTCCCTCAGATTGTCCCACGGACTCAAACTCCACCCCAGAGCCCAGGGACTGAAACATCAGCCGCCCAACACTCATTACACCCCGCATGTCGGCGCCCACCTTGGGGCTTTCCCTTTCCTCCCCAGCCGCCCACAAGCCGGCCGGCTTCAGCCATCCCTTGGGCCGGCCGATACGCGATAGATGGTTCCCGCATCCTCTTGCACCATCGGAATCAAGGCTAATGCCTCCCGCAATTCATCCTCGGCGGGAAGATAGCCGCGCCATGTAATCCATGAGGAATAGACCAGCACCCCCTCCTCCCCGACCAGTGCCCTCTCCATCTCCAACAATTCCTCTCGATAGCGCGGGTTGGGCCGCCCCGAGAAAGGATTCACCTTGTCAGGAATCCTGAGCGCCGCCCGCCCGGTCAAAAAGTAGATCGCGTCCTCGGCGTTGGAGTAAATGAGCACATCGGGAGGCAACTTCTTGACAGCGGCTATGAGCCCCGCGTCCCTCCAACCGCGGCTTGCATAGCCCAGATGCCTCCCCTCATGCATTTGAGGCAACAGCCGGCCGGCACGGGCCCCATGCAGACCCACCAGCATGACGGCGAGCCCGGCCATGGCTATGCTCGCCCACCCAATGCGCCTTCCGGTATCTCGCGGCCAAAGGATCAGCGTCACTATGAGCGCCGGGCCGAACAGTGGAGCCACCAGGCGCTCATGAAAGCTGGCCCTCACATCCAGCAGCGAAATATACAACGCCAAGGTGAGCGCATAGGAGAACATATAGGCAAGGAGGAGATAGGGCAGCACATGGAAAGTGTGCTCCCCAGGATTTCCGACAGCCCAGCCTTCTTCTCTCACTCCCAAGGCGCGCACGGCCAGCGCGATGAACGCCACGATGGCCGCAATGGCAACCGCATACGCCACCGGGTCAGGTACGCGCCCCGGCAGCAGCCAAAGGGAGAGCGACTGTATAGCGCGGGTCAAGTGGGCGGCCGTTACGGGGTGCAAAACCAGCGACCGATTCACGGGGTTCCCCGCCAGCAGCGCGTTGCGCAACAGCCAGGCCCCCACGGGCATCACAGTTAAAGCTCCGAACAGGCTCGCCCGGCGAAGACGCCATCCCAGCCGCTCCTTTCCCGGCCACAAGATGGCCACCACCCCCACGGGCAGCAGCGCAACGCCCACATAACGGGTGAGCATGGCCAGGCCAATTCCCGCCCCGGCCAGGAACAAATGGATGGCGCGACGCCCCGCGACATGGGCGCTCAACATGTACAGCCCAGACAGGCTGAAGAAAAAATAGAGCGGCTCCGACAACACCCACGTATGCAGAAGCAGATGTTGGTCGAATAATATATACAGGCCTGTCCCCAGCAGCACACGAAGGCAAGAGCCGCGGTGCGCCTGCGCCAAGATGGCGCCCACCACAAAGCCGGTCAGTCCCAGCAGGCCCGCGTTCAGCCACCGTCCGCCCACTGCAGGATCGACACCCATCAAGTCGCTCATCGCCAGCAACCATGGAAGAAGCGGCGGGTAGTGAGTCATGGGAGTGGTCCCCTGAAGGCCGTCAGGCAGGCTCAGCCCGGCACCAGCGGCCAAATTGCGCGCCGCGGCGATGTAGACCACCGAGTCAGGGGATACGCCCGCACTCTGGGCCGTGGCGTAGAGTGCTATCAAGGGCCCGGCGATCGCCAGCAAGCCGGGCAGGAGAAGGGTCGTGCGTTTTCCGCCCCTCCGGGATAGTGTGGCCTCAATCACCAGCTTCGTCCCACTGAATGGCTGCCCGCCTCACCCCTCCCCCACCGCCTCTTCCACCGCCTGACGAATGGTCCCCTGGGCGATGAGCTCGCGCACGGCTTCGATATGGGGATACATGACCTGGTCTTGGGCGATAAAGGGCACGCGCTCGCGAATCAGGGCGTATACGGGCGCCGTGCCGCGCCCCAGGCTCGCCTGGGGGCCCAAGACCTGGCGGCGGAAATCCACTGCCTGGGCGGCGGCGAAGAGCTCCAAGGCCAGGATGCGCTCCACGTTGCCCGCCACGCGGCGGGCTTTCACCGCCGCCGCGGCGCCCATGCTCACGTGGTCCTCCATGTTGGCCGAGGTGGGCACCGTGTCTGCGCTGGCCGGATGGGCCAGGGCCTTGTTTTCCGAGGCCAGCGCGGCGGCCGTATACTGGGTCAGCATGAAGCCCGAGTTCAGCCCGCCATGCTGGATCAGAAAGGCGGGCAATGTCTCGCGGTTGCTGCTCTCATCGGTCAGGCGGTTCAGGCGCCGTTCGGAGATGTTCCCCAGCTCGGTCAGGGCCAGCGCCAGATAATCCATGGCGATGGCCAGCGGTTCGCCATGGAAATTGCCCCCCGAGAGCACCTCCACCTCGCCCGTCTCCTCGTCGAAGAAGATCAACGGGTTGTCCGTGGCGGCGTTGAGTTCAATTTGCAGCACCCAGCGGGCATAGAGAATGGCGTCGCGCACCGCGCCGTGCACCTGCGGGATGCAGCGCAGGCTGTAGGCGTCCTGCGGATCGGGCGAGTCGGGCGGGCGGATGAAAGTGCTGCCTGCGATCAGCCGGCGCAGGAAAGCCGCGCAGTCCACCTGGCGTGGATGAGGGCGGGCGGCATGGATGCGCCCATCGAAGGCCAAGGGGGTGCCATGCAGGGCCTCCAGGCTCAGGCAGCCCGCCACATCGGCCACCAAGGAGAGATTCTCCGCCATGCAGGTGGTGAGCGTGCCCACCGCGGCCATGAACGCCGTGCCGTTGGTCAGGGCCAACCCCTCCTTGGCCCCCAGCTCGACGGGCCCCAATCCGGCCCGCCGCAGCGCCTCATCCCCAGGCAGGCGCTCAGCCTCATAGAAGGCCTCCCCCAGGCCGATGAGCGGCAGCGCGGAGTGGGCCAAGGGCGCCAGATCACCGCTGGCTCCCAAAGAACCCTGGATAGGGACCACCGGATGCACCCCGCGGTTGAGCATGGCCAGCAGCAGCCGCAGGGTCTCCTCCCGAANGCCAGAATGGCCCTTGGCCAGGGTGTTGGCCCGGATGAGCAGCATGGCGCGGGTGGCCGGCTCGTCCAGGATCTCCCCCACCCCCACCGCGTGGCTCATCAATACGTTGCGCTGCAGTTGGCGCACCTGATCCGGCGGGATGATGCGGTCTTTGAAGGCCCC
>Ga0180881_1074_pt1 | contig 17013 bp, 19 predicted proteins | sample Deesub1362A_J573_FD_124314 | JGI IMG/M metagenome (GOLD analysis project Ga0180881, IMG submission 124314) | Anaerolineales bacterium JdFR-61 | reverse complement strand
AGCTCTGGCTGGACGCGCAGGGTCTCCAGAACCAGGCGGCGCATGAACTGCGCGCCGCGTGGGCTCAGTTCAGGGTTGTTGGTCAGGTGGCGGGCCACCACATCTTCGGGCCGGTGGCCCACGCAGTCAATTTCGTAGAGTGCCTGCAGCGCCAGGCTGCGGGCTTTTCTGCGTTCACGCTTCATTTTGCTCGCCGTCGGTCTGCAGGCGCCAAGGCGTCCGCGTGGCCCCGCGCGAGGGCTTCATGCGTAATGGATATCCTCGATATGGACATCCACTTGACGGGCCTCCATCCCCACCATCTCTTCAATGGCCCGGGCCACCTCTTTCTGAACGTTGCGGCTCACCTCGCGCACGTTGGTGTCCCGCTCCAGCACCAAATACAGGTCCACCGATACGGAGCCGTCCTCCACTCTGAGTTCCACGCCCTCGCCATAGCCGCGGCGCAGCAGACGGCTCACCCCAGGCGGTGAGGGCGCCATGCCGGCCACGCCGGGGACGGAAAGCGCGGTCAGGCGGGCGATGGTCACCAAGACGCCAGGGGCGATGGTTGTCTTTCCGGGTGCTCGTGGGTGGTCCTTCTTCGTCATCGGCTCACTCCTGGGCTACGATGCCCTTCTGTCCGGGGTCTCAGGGGGCAAGAAGCTAGAACATGGCCAGCCCACCGTCGATGGTGAGCACATGGCCGGTGATGTAGGCCGCGTCGTCGGAGGCCAGGAAGGCCACGGCCTTGGCCACCTCCTCAGGGGTCCCAACCCGGCCCAANGGCACCATNTCTTTGAGGCTCTCNTGGGCTTGCTCGGGGAGCTGGCGGGTCAGGTCGGTTTCGATGAAGCCCGGCGCCACGGCATTGACGGTGATCTTGCGCGAGGCGACCTCGCGCGCCAGGGCCTTGGTGAAGCCAATCTGGCCGGCTTTGGAGGCTGAGTAGTTGGTCTGGCCAGGATTGCCCATCTGGCCGGCCACGGAGGTGATGTTAATGATGCGCCCATAGCGGCGGCGCAGCATGTGGCGCACCGCGGCCCTGGAGCAATTGAAGGTGGATTTCAGATTGGTCTCAATGACGAAGTCCCAATCCTCTTCCTTCATGGTCATGATCAGGCCGTCGCGGGTTGTGCCGGCGTTGTTCACCAGGATGTCCAATTGGCCGTAGGTGTCCAGGGCGAATTGGATCAGGGCCTGGGCCTCGTCGAAGCGGCTTACATCAGCCTGGAAGGGCGCGGCCTGGCCGCCGTCGGATCGGATCGCCCCCACTACNTCCTGTGCGGCCGCCTCATCGCGGCGGTAGTTGATCACCACCCGGGCTTTGCGCCTCCCGAATTCCAGGGCGATGGCCCGCCCGATGCCNCGCGAGGCTCCAGTGACGACAGCGACTTTGCCTTCCAGGTCCATAAAAATNCGCCCTCCCGTTGATTTCATGGCTGCTTTTGATCGCCCAGNGGATTATACCCGCGAATCCCCGGCACCCCTTCCTGCTCGGCCTCCCGCAAGAGGCGCTGGGGGTCGGCCCGGTAGGTTTGGGGGTCCAACTCCCCGCTGGCCAATCGCCACATGCGGTCGCAGATCAGCGCGTTGGCTGGGGTAGGGAGAGCCAAGCGGGTGCCCGCCTCCACCACGGCCCCATTGAGCCACTTCACCTCCGAGCGGCCGCGGCCCAGGTCATAGTGGAAGGAGGGCAGCTTTTTCCCACGCCCTCCGGCCACCATGCGCCGCAGCACCGGCTGGATGAGCCGCGGCGGGAGGAAGAGGGCGGTGCCCATCAGGCCCACGGGGACGCCGGGTAGATTTTGGGGCCGCAAGCCCATGGCGCGCATCACCCCCAGGGCCTCGCGCAGGGCCTCCAATTCGAGGCGGAAGAAGCCGGGATGGTCGTACAACTGAGCAGGGCTGAGGCCGGTAATGGCAGAGACAGCGTTGGCCACCATGTTGGTCAGCAATTTGGACCACTTCATGCGCTGGGGGTCCTGGTAATGACGGGCCTTTATGCCGGCGCGCTGGAAAGAGGCCAGTAGCTGGGGGCAGGCCGGGTGGTCGCCCGCAAGCCCGACGCCGCGTTCGCGGGTGACCCGCAGGTGAGCGGGCTCTTCGATCACAACGGCGCTGGTCAGCGTGGCGGCGATGACCCGCTCATGGGGAAAGTGGCGTCCCAGCATGGCTTCGCCCCCGATGCCATTGGTGAAACAGACCAGCGCTTGGATATCGGGCAGGTGCTGGCGCAATGCCTGCGCTGCGCTGGGCACGTCGTAGACTTTGACCGTGATGAAGGCGGCCTGAGGAAGGCTCTCCAGCTCCTTGAGGGTTTCAATGACATGAGGATGGCGCAGGCTTGTGCTCCCCCTGGCGGTGCTCAGGCGCAGGCCCCGTGCGCGCAGGACCTGGGCAAGTTTCGGGCGGCAGAGGAAGGTGACCTGCTCCCCAGCCAAGGCCAGGACAGTGCCCAGATAGCCGCCCACGGCGCCGCTGCCAAAAATGAGGATGTGCATGGGATTAATCCGCGCTGCCGGTCAGGCGTTCGAGGAGGGCGTCCAACTCTTCGTCCGAATAGTAGTGGATGATGATGCTGCCGCCTTTGCGTCCATGGCGGACTTTGACGCGCGTGCCCAGGGCTTCGCGCAGCTTGGCCTCCAATGCGGCCAGTTCAGGGGAGGGATCGCGGCTGGGCGCGGCGCGCTTGCGCTTGCCCCTCAGCTGGCGCACCAGCTCTTCGGTTTGGCGCACGCTCAGGTTGCGGCGCACGATGGTCTGCAAGGCCGCGACCTGGGCCTGAGAGGTGGGCAGGCCGAGCAAGGCCCTGGCGTGGCCCTCGGCGATACGGCCCTGGCGCAGGCTTTCCTGCACGCTGGGGGGCAATTTGAGCAGGCGCAGGGTGTTGCTGATGGCGGTGCGGCTCTTGCCCACCCGGCGGGCGATGGCCTCGTGGGAGAGCCCGAAATCCCTGGCCAGTTGCTGGTAGCCGCTGGCGGCCTCCAAGGGATTGAGGTCGTCGCGCTGCAGGTTCTCCACCAGGGCCAGTTCGAGACGTTCCTGCTCGCTGACCGCGCGAACGATGACCGGCACAGTGTCCAACCCGGCGAGACGGGCAGCCTGCAGGCGGCGCTCGCCAGCGATCAGCTCATAGCCTTGCCCCGATTCCGAGGGCGTGACCACCAATGGCTGGAGCAGGCCGTGCTCAAGGATGGATTGGGCCAGTTCCTGCAGCCGCTCGCTGTCAAAATCCTGGCGCGGCTGGCGAGGGTTGGGGGTGATCTCCTGCAGGGGCACCTGCAGAATGCCCCCTGCGCCCTCCTCCTCTTGCGGGGTGGGGATCAGAGCGTCTAAACCTTTGCCCAGACCACGTTTGCGACTCATGTTATCCCTCAGCGGCATGCGCGGCGGGCGCCAGACGCTTCGCGTCGCCCGTGAGCAACTCTTCGGCCAGGGCCTGGTAGGCCTTCGCCCCCGCGGAGGTGGGGTCGTAGGCGGAAATGGGCAGGCCATGGGAGGGCGCCTCAGCCAGGCGTACGGTGCGGGGGATGATTTGGTGGAATACCTGGCCTGGAAAATGGCGACGCACTTCCTCCACCACATCGCGGGCCAGGTTGGTGCGGCTATCGTACATGGTGAGCAACAGGCCACGGATGGTCAATTCGGGGAAAAGGCCGGCCCGCACCCGGCGCAGGGTGCTCATCAGTTGGGTCAGCCCCTCCAGGGCCAGGTACTCGCATTGCACAGGGATGATCACACCCTGGCGAGCAGCCACCAGGCCGTTGACGGTCAGCAGCCCCAGGGAAGGTGGGCAATCGATCAGAATGTAGTCATAGCGCCCAGCCAGGGGCTCTAGCGCCCGGCGCAGGAGGAACTCGCGTTGGGGAAAGTCCACCAGCTCCACTTGCGCGCCGGCCAACTCGGCGGAGGAGGGCAGCAAGGAGAGCTTCAAGCGCGGGTTGTGCAGGATGGTCTCCAGGGCGGGCAAGCGTCCGATGAGGGCGTCGTAGGTCCCGCCGGTCACCTGGGTGTGGTTCACGCCCAGGCAAGCGGTGGCGTTGGCCTGGGGATCCAGATCGATTAGCAATACTTTCTTGCCCACTTGGGCCAGGTAGGCGCCCAGGTTGATGGCGGTGGTGGTTTTGCCCACGCCGCCCTTTTGGTTGACCAGGGCATAGGTGATGGTCATGGGCCCACCCCCGCTAAGCTGGCCTGGATTTCGGCGGGCGAGGGTGTGCCCTCCAGGCCATGACGGTTTACCGAGCGCGCGGCCAGGGCGATGGCCCCCCGGGCGGCCTGATAAGGGTCCAGGCCTTCTTGCAGCCCGCGGAAGAGCACAGCGGCGAAGATGTCGCCAGCCCCCGTGGGGTCCACCTGCTGGACCTGGGGGGCGGGCAAATCGCGCCGCTGGCCGTGCCAGAAAATGGTGGCGCCTTGAGCGCCGCGGGTGACAGCCAGCAGAGGACAGGCCCCCGCCAGCTGCTCAAGGGCCTCCTCATCGCCCCCCAGGTCCTCGATGCTCAGGGCTGCGGCGTGAAGGTCGGGCAGGATTTCGAGCAGGATTCTCCACGGTTTCGGGGACACCAAGCCGCTTTCATCCCAGCGGCGCAGCCAGCCTTGGGGCGTGGCAACACGAAGGGCCGCAGGGAAGGTTTTGGCCAGATAGGGGTCCACCTCGTCGGCTATCGGCGCCAGGTGCACCAGAGGGGGCTTCTCCCAGGAGGTCGGAATATCATCCACTCCCAACGGGCGGGCGCGCCCCAGCAGGCGTTGACTGCGTCCGTGGGCGCGATAACGATTCTCGAAGGTGGTCGTCTCATCCGCCTCCCGGCACACCAGGTCGATCCCCGTGAGGGGGCTCAGGTCCTCCTCGGCTGCGCAGGAGGTGACCACGCCGACCGCGACGCCCATGGCAGCCAGGGTTCTGCTGGCGTAGGCCACGCTCCCGCCCAGGGTGTGGCCCTGGGGGGTTAGGTCGCGTGAGAGGTGGCCGATGAGCAAATACTCGATGGGCGCGCGCTGGGGCTCCATAGCGGGCATTATAGCTGATAGGTGAAGGGCCGGGAAAGGCGCCGAGGCCTCCGCCGACAGTTCCGCATCGACTAACGGCGCGGGTTGGTGGGGATGATGGTCACTTTGCGCCGCTCGCCCTCGCCCACAGATTCGGTGCGAACCTCTTGATGGTCGCGCAACTCCAGGTGGATGATGCGGCGTTCATGGGCGGGCATAGGCTCCAGCACCATGGTGCGGCCGCGCTCCACCGCCTGCTGCGCCATGCGGCGGGCCAGGCGGCGGAGCTGGTGCTCGCGCCGGGCACGGTANCCCTCCACATCGATGACCACCGCCACCTGGCGCTGGAGTTCCTTGCCGACGATGATGCGGGTGATGTATTGCAGGGCGGAGAGGGTTTCGCCTTTACGGCCGATAAGGATGCTCAGGTCTTTGCCGCTGATGTCCACGAAGAGGGGCCAGATCTCTCCGGCGGGGGGGCGCGGTCCCCAGCGGGCCTCCACTTGAGCCTTGATGTGCATGCGCTCCAGCAATTCGCGCACCGTGGCCACCACCACCTCGACCGCCTGCAGGTCGCCCTGCTCCTCCCCCTCCACCTGGGGCATGGGCTGCTTGGTGGGGATGGTGGGCGCTGCGGGGGTTTGCGTGGGTTCCTGGCGCAGGGTCAAGCGCACCCGTGCCTGGCGGCCGCCGAGGCCCAGAAAGCCGCGGCTGCCCTCGTCCAGCACTTCCACATCCAGGGCATCCGGTGGGAGGCCCAGTTCGGCTGCGCCTTTCTCAATGGCCTCGGCGACGGTGGGGGCGATGACCTCTATGTGAGTTTTCGGTTCAGACATAATCACATCCCCTTGACAGGGCAGCCGGATGGCTGCCGCGGATTATTTCTTGCTGGGCAGCAGGTTCTTGAGGCTCGAACGCCCCATGGCCATGTTTTGGGCGATGGCCAGCACGTTGGAAACCACGAAGTAGAGCGCCAATCCGGAGGCGTAGGAGTAGGCCAGCCAGCCCAACAGGAGCGGCATGTAGAGGCCCATCATTTGGGTCATCTGGGCGCTCTGCGAATCGGCAGCGGGAGGGGTGGTCATCTTGGTGGAAAGATAGGTCGTGATCATCACCAANATGGCCAGCACCGGGATGCCCACGTTGGGCAGGAACGGCANGTAGAGGCGCTCGGGTTGGCCCAGNTCCATCCACAAGAATGTGCTGTTGAGGGGAATCAGAGAGCTGGGGATGAAGGGGTANAGGTGCTTGGCCAGGTCCAGCAACTGCATGGGCGTCGCGGCCAGGGCACGGATGATGGCCTGNTACAGGCCGATGATGATGGGGAATTGGATCAGCAACGGCAGGCAGCCACTGAAGGGATTGATCCCCATTTCGCGGTAGAGCTTGAGTTGCTCTTCCTGCAGCTTCTGGCGGTCCTTCTTGTATTTCTTCTGGATGTCCTTCCACTTCTTGGACTGCTGCAGCTCCTGCATTTTTTGCGTGCTGCGCAGTTGCTGGCTGGTGAGCGGATAGGTAATCAGGCGGATGAGCGCGGTGAAGACGATGATCGCCAGGCCGAAATTGTCGCCCAGCAAATCATAGATCCACAGCAAACTGTTGATCATCGGGTCAAGGATCAGGAGGTTCCACATCGATCAGGCCTCATTCTTCAGGGGTAAACGACCAAATTTGGCCGCCGCTTTCTTTATCCAGGGCCACCAGCAGATTGTCTCTGTCCAGGCTAGCCACCAGTAGGGCGTCGGCGGTGAGCCGGGGTTCGGCCAGCAAGCGTCCAGGGACCGTGGTCTGCCAAATGGGCGCGTTGTCCGCGGCTTGGCGGCTGTAGACAGTGCTCTCCTCGACGATGAAATAGAGGCGATCCCCCTCAACCACGGGGGAGGCCGCCACTGCCCCATCCGGTTTGAAGCTCCAGGCGGGCTCCTGCTTTTCCAGGGAGAGGGCGTACAGGTTGCCGGCCACATCGCCGAAGAAGGCCAGGTCCTGCCAGACGGCGGGGTTGCCCCACACCCAGTCCTCGGCCGGGAAGGTCCAAAGCACTTCCCCATCGCTGGCCCGCAGGGCAACCACCTCGCTACCGAAGGTGCCGACCAGGAGAGTGTCACCGGCGAGGGCAGGGGTGTCAGCGATGGCGTCCCCCAGGTCGCGCTGCCAGAGCGCCTGGCCATCGGACAACCTGAGGGCGTAGACGCTGTGGTCCAGCGCACTTAGGTAAACCCGATCCTCCACCACCAGCGGAGCCGACCAGAGGGGCTTGCCGGTGGCGAATGACCAGCGCAAGGTTCCGGTCTCAGCGTTCAATGCGTAAAGGGTGCCATCGGCGCTGGGTACCAGCACCAGCTCGTCGGTGGCCGCCGCGCCTCCGATGATGCGGCCATCGGCGCCCTCGAAGCGCCAGCGCTCCCGCCCGTCGCTGCGATCCAAGGCGTAGACCATCCGATCGTAGCCACCGACAATGAGGAGCTCACCGGCCAGGGTGGGCGGGGCGAAGAAACTGCGGTTGCGGTCTGCCTCGGCGGGGAACTTCCAGGAGAGGGATCCGCCCTTCAGATTCACCGCGTAGACCGCTTCGCCGAATGCTACGTAGGCGTGGGTTTCGTCCGCGGCCAGGCCCGGCCAACTGGTGGCTGCTCCGACGGTGCTGCCGCCGCAGGCGCTCAGCAAGATGGCCATAGTCGCCATGATCAGCACAAAGGGCAAACGGAGTTGGGATTTTGGCAGGGTCACAAGGCACTCCTAAGGGACAGGGTCATGCCCGCCGGGGTTGAAAGGCTGGCATCGCATGATGCGCCAGATGGCCAACCAGCCCCCTTTGATCAGCCCGTATTTGGCGATGGCTTGATAGCTGTAGTGGGAGCAGGTGGGAGAAAAGCGGCAGGTCCCCGTGGGGATGGCCCTGGAGATGGTTATTTGGTAAAGGCGAATGAGTGCAAGGGGCAAGAGTCGCGGCAGGGTACGCCACGTGAGCGGGATCTCGCGCAGCGAGGGCTCAGTTGCCGGATGGGCGCTGTGGTTTTCGATTTGTACTTTCTGCATCGTTCAACATCCCAGCCCGGCGAAGCAATTGCTCGGTGACTGCCAGGACCTGAGGCCATTCGGCCTCCAGCAGCGCTTTGCGGGCATAAAAAATTGCATCCCAGCCAGGTCTAATGCGCGGCAGGTGATATTGCAGCGCGGCGCGCAGGCGGCGCTTGGCNCGATTGCGCTCGACGGCGCGGCCGACCGCTTTGGCCGCGGCTACGCCCAGGCGGGTGGTGGGTGCATCGCTGGGGGCGGCGATAAGAACGGCGAGCGGGTGGGCATAAGACTTGCCTGTCCGCCGCACCCGCCTGAAATCCGAGGAGCCCTTCAGTCGGTATCTGCGATTCATCCATTCGGTCTGCTGGGCAGAAACCCCGTCTCACCCTGCACAGCCCCTTCAGAGGTCTAAACCTCCTGCCGGCTCAGGCCTTCCAGTTGATCTTCTTGACGTGTTCGTTCATCCGCGGTGCCAGGCGGCGGCGACCTTTGAGGCGCCTGCGGCGCAGCACCTCGCGCCCGCCGCGGGTCTTCATGCGGGCCCGGAAACCATGAACACGGGCCCGGTGGCGAATTTTTGGTTGATAGGTTCGTTTCGGCATAACGGCATCCCTGTGGCCAGTGATGATTGCATCTGGTTCGTTGCGCAACGGAGCATTATACCGTACCGAGAGGGGGTGGTCAATTGAAGCGGATGGGCCGGCAAAAGGCCCGAAAGCCCGTGGCGCAGCCCTTGGGGGCATCAGCCAGCAGCCGCGTTCCTGCCGGGTGGCCGAGCAGCCAGGCCCAGCGGCCGAAGGATGCAGGGGGTAAGAGGTTCTATTGTCCGCCGTCGGGCGCTGGGCTATACTGCAAAGTATGGGCAGGGTAATCGCTGTGGCCAACCAAAAGGGCGGGGTGGGGAAGACCACCACTGTGCTCAACCTGGGGGCCGCGCTTGCTGAGAAGGGCAAGCGGGTGATAATGGTCGACTTGGACCCCCAGGGCGCCCTGACCGCCGCTACCGGCCTGGACCCTTACCACGTCAGCCCCTCCTCGCAGACCTTGATCAGCCGGGAGGAGGTGCGGGTCAGCGCGGTGGCCCGCCCGCTGGGAACCAATCAGTGGATCGTACCCGCCAACGTCAACCTGTCGGCGGTGGAATACCAGCTCCCAAAACAGAATCACCGCAATCAGCGTTTGCGCGAAAAGCTCAAGCCCATTCGCGGCCAATTGGATTTCGTGCTCATCGACACGCCGCCGAGCTTGGGGTTGCTGACCACCAACGCGCTGGTCGCCGCCGATGAGCTGCTCATCCCCGTCCAGTGCCAATATCTGGCCATGCGCGGTGTGCGTGCCCTGCTGGAGACAGTCTGGCTTATTCATGAGCGCCTCCACCCCGACCTGCAATTGCTGGGTCTCTTGCCCACCATGTACGATCCCAATTCTCCCCATGCGCGGGAGGTGGTGCGCGAGATGCGGGCGGTCTTCGGGCAAAAAGTTTTCCAGACCATTATCGCCCTGGAGGAAGCGGTGGCTGTCTCCCCCGCGGCTCGCAAGTCGGTTGTTGACTTCCGCCCCAGCAGCCGGGCGGCTGAAGCCTACCGCCGCCTGGCCCAGGAGATTTGTGGTGACTGACCGTGAAGAGGGAACCCTAACCGGTCGCGGCGAGAGGGAATTGCTGCCCGAGCGCGGCGATCCCTTCGCCTCGCCTGCATCCAGGGAGGATGGGGCACCTGCCTCGGAGCCCCAAGAATCCACCGGCCCTGCATTTGGTGAAGCGAATTCCAGCGTTTGGTGGCAGCGCCGGCCAAGCCATCCCGGTTATCCCTTCGAGGATCATGGCATGCGCGCGGTCGGTCCGCCCCTGATGGAAGATCTGATGGCCCGTCCATCCCCCATGCCCCGCCGCGGGCCGGCTTTGCCCGGCGAGAAGCAGGCCAAAGCGCCCGGCCGCGTTCTCTTTTCCACCATGGATATGAGCATGGAGGAGAGCAGGGCTAAATCACATCCTGGCCCGGGCTCAGGGGCTTTAGAGAGGCTGGATGGGCCGACTCGCCTGGCCGCGGAGGTGTTAGCCCTGCAGGCGCGGGTGGATGAGCAGGTCTCTGAGCCGGCCGAACGGGAGCGTTGGCAGGCGCGGCTGGAGCCGTTGATGAATGGGGCGCAAAAGCTCATCCAGGCGGAAGATGCGCTGCGCGCTGAGTTGGAGCGCCTGCGGGGGGAGATGGCCGGCCGGCGCGAGGCAGCCCCTGCCAGGCCCGCAGGGGGATGGTTCGCCTATCAAAGCGCAGTGCTGCTGCTGGGGATTGCGTTGGCGCTGCTGGCGGATGGCCTGGGGGCCCGGGGAGCTGACTTGACTCCCTTGGGCGCGGAGATGCTGAGCGGGCTTCTGCGCGGGTCTGGCCTGGGGGCCGCCGGGGGTGCGCTGGCAGCGATGATCGGCTTGGCCACCTACCGGCGCGTGGGGAGAGGGCCCGCCAGGGGACGCCGCATCTGGTATGCCCTGCATCCCTGGATCGGCCTCCCGCTGGGCGCCGGGGGCTTGCTGGCCGTGGAAGCTTTGCTGGCCGCCTCGCCTGTGGGAGAAGCAAGGGGATTGCTCTCCCATACCCTGCCCGCAGCCCTGGCTTTCCTGCTGGGATTTGAGCAGGGGGGCTGGGTGAGCCTATGGGGAGCCCGGCGCAAGATCCTGGGATAAGGCTACCCTCTCTTGCGTCGGGAAGCCGGCGCTCATAAGGCTTGTGCCGCGTTCCCCCTCAATCGTCAAGGCGCTCGATGAGCGCGCCCAGGGCGCGCAGCTTTTCATCGATCCGCTCGTAGCCCCGCTCAATCTGGCCGATGTTGCGGATTTGGGACTTCCCCTCAGCGGCCAGCGCGGCGAGAACCAGGGCCATCCCGGCACGGATGTCCGGGCTTTCCAGCTCTTCACCCACCAAGCGATTAGGCCCCTGGACGATGCAGCGATGGGGGTCACACAGGGTGATCCGCGCGCCCATCGAGACCAGCTTGTCGGTGAAGAACATGCGGCTGGGATACATCCAGTCGTGGAAGAGGACGCTGCCGCGGGCCTGGGTGGCCACCACGATGGCGATGCTCATCAGATCGGTGGGAAAGGCGGGCCAGGGCATGACCGATATCTGCGGGATGGCCCCGCCCAAATCGGGCACGATTTCCATCTTCTGATCGGCGGGGACCAGGATGTCCCCATCCTGCACCTGCCATTCAACCCCCAGGCGGCGGAAGACCAGGCGGATCATATCCAGGTGCTGTGGGTGGGCGTCGCGGATGCGGATCTCGCCCCCCGTGACGGCTGCCGCGCCGATGAAGCTGACCACCTCCAGGTAGTCGGGGCCGATGGTGAACTCCCCGCCGCCCAGGCGTTCAACGCCGTGGATGTGCAGGGTGTTGGAGCCAATGTTTTCGATCTTCGCGCCCAGGCGGTTGAGGAACTGGCAGAGCTCTTGGACATGGGGTTCGGAGGCGGCGTTGCGGATGACCGTCTCGCCGCGCGCGGTGACCGCGGCGCAAATGGCGTTCTCGGTGGCCGTCACGCTGGCCTCATCCAACAGGACATCGGCGCCTTGTAATCCCTTTGGGGCGTGCAGGTAGAACTCACGGGCCCGGTATTCCACCTGGGCGCCCATGGCTTGAAGGGCCAGGAAGTGGGTATCCACGCGCCGCCGGCCGATCACGTCGCCGCCGGGCGGGGGGAGGCTGATTTCCCCCGTGCGCCCCAGCATAGGGCCGGCGATGAGAATCGAGGCGCGAATCTTGCGGCATAGCTGGGGATCCAGGTCCGCGTTGCGCACCTGGCGCGCTTCTAATTTCCAGGAATGGAGACCCACATCCCGCACCTGCACCCCCAGGCTCTCCAGCAGGGCGCGCATGGTGTGCACATCGCCGATGTCGGGCACGTTGTGCAAGATGACGGGTTGGTCGGTGAGCAAGGTGGCGGCCAGCAGGGGCAGGGCGGCGTTCTTGTTGCCAGAGGGTCTGGTCTCACCGCGCAAGGGGACGCCGCCTTCGATTATGAAAGTTCCCATGGATTGGCTCCTTGCCGCTCGGCCCAGGACCTGTGGGCTGCATTGGCCTGGCTGGGGATATCTGGCCGGGATGGTTTGGGTCCCATTCTAATGAACCCCGCAGAAGGGGTCAACCTGTGGTGCGAGCACGTTAGAGGGGCCCCCCTCGCCTCGGGGGGTCTCTTCAGGGCGGAGGGGGGAAGGGGCATGCCTGTATCGCATTCTTACGGCTGCGGTCGGAGGCGTTTCTGCGCCGACGGGGGGCTGCCGCGGCTGGGCAAGAGGGGCCGAAAAAGGGCCATTATGGTAAAATGGGATGACGTGAACAATCCCGTTTCCGGACACAACGAACCACCCATCGGCGTGCTCCAATCTCTTGCCAGGGGCTTCGACCGAGTGACGGCGCAGCCCCTGCTGTTGTTGCCGCCAGTGCTGCTGGACCTGTTCTTTTGGTTTGGCCCCCGGCTCAGATTGCCATGGGCGTGGCTTGATCCGCGAAGAAATGGGGGCCTGCCCCCTGGGCTTGGTGAACAGAGTGTGCGCAACCTGCAGGCGGCTTTGCAGGAGCTGGCAGCCAGGCTCAACATATTTGTCATCCTCGGCGCGCCGCCCTTGGGGCTGCCAACGCTCATGGCGCGGCGGATGCCCCTGGAAGCGCCACTGGGGCCGGCGCCGGCTCTGGAGCTGCAAAATCCGCTGCTCCTGATTCCGCTGCTCTTGCTGCTGCTCGCCAGCGGGCAGCTGATGGGGGCCCAATTCCATCTCTGGATGGCGCGCCATGTGGCGGGTGCGCAGACAGCGGGGCGCGCCTTGCGGGCTTCCTTGCGCTTGGTGGGAATCGCTCTGCTCGCCTACCTCACCCTGAGCGTGCTCAGCTTCGCGCTGCTGGTGGTCCTGGGATTGTTGATCAGCTTGCCGGCCATCGTGGGGGCCGTGGTATTCTTTGTGGCCTTCACCATGGGTTTTTGGCTTGTGATCTATCTGGCCTTCACGCCCCATGGCATCGCCCGCTATGGGCTGAGCATCCCGCGCGCCGCCCTGGAAAGTGTGCTTCTGGTGCGATGGAACTTGCCCGGGGTAGTTGGCCTGTTCGGGGTGGGTTTTGGCATCACATGGCTGACCAATCAGGTGTGGTCCATGCCTTATGAGCATTCCTGGTACAGCGGCTTGGCCATCGTGGGTCATGCGCTGATCTCCACCACGCTCCTGGCGGCCAGCTATGTCTTTTACCAGGGCCGCCGTGAGTGGCTGCTGGCCATGCAGGAGAGAGCACGTCGAGCTGAGGAAGGTTTTGGGCAGCGCCAATTTTGAGGGGAGAATTCGGAAAGAGGCGAGGAGTTAGGGAAGTGGCAAAGAAGCGAGGTACGCCTTCAAGTTATGGGGCGAAAGACATTCAAGTGCTGGAGGGCTTGGAAGCTGTGCGGCGCCGTCCCGGCATGTACGTGGGCGGCACGGATGTCAAAGCGCTCCACCACATGGTCTATGAAGTGGTGGACAACTCCATCGACGAAGCCCTGGCGGGCGCCTGCAAACATATCCAGGTGATTATCCACCCTGACAGCAGCGTGACGGTCAGCGATGACGGGCGGGGCATTCCGGTGGATATCCACCCCGAAAAGAAGAAGCCGGCGCTGGAGGTGGTGATGACCACCTTGCACGCAGGCGGCAAATTCGGTGGAGACGGCTACAAGGTGTCGGGCGGTCTGCACGGTGTGGGTGTCTCGGCGGTCAATGCCCTGTCTGAGTGGTGCGAGGTGGAGGTGCGCCGGGGCGGCAAGATTCACTTCCAGCGCTACGAGCGCGGCGTGCCCATAGGGCCCGTCCAGGTGATCGGCAAGGTCCCCAAGGGGGCCACAGGGACGAAGACCACCTTCAAGTTTGACCGCGAAATCTTCAAAGGCGATGTGGACTATCGCTTTGAAACGCTGGTGCAGCGTTTCCGCGAGATGGCTTTCGTCACCCGCGGCGTGGACATCCATTTCGTGGATGAGCGCAGTGGCCGCGAGATGAACTTCTATTTTGAGGGGGGAATCGTCTCCTTCGTGCGTTATCTGAACCGCAACCGCGATGTGCTGCATCCCGTGGTCCATGTGGACCGCATGGTGGACGGCACGGGGATCGAAGTGGCCCTGCAATACACCAATGCCTATGCCGAGTCGGTGTACTCATTCGCTAACACCATCAACACGGTGGACGGCGGCACCCACCTGACGGGTTTGCGCGCGGCCATCACGCGCACCATTAATGACTACGCCCGCAAGAACGGCTTTCTGAAGGACTCTGACCCCAACTTCTCCGGCGAGGATACGCGCGAGGGGCTGACGGCCATCGTGGCCATTAAGCATCGCGACCCGCAATTTGAGAGCCAGACCAAAGTCAAACTGATGAACGCTGAGGTTCAAACCCAAGTCCAGCAGGCGCTGGGGGACGTGCTGAGCGAGTTCCTGGAGTCGAATCCCCGGGCGGCCAAGGCCATTATCCAGAAATGCCTGACCTCGGCGCGGGCGCGCGATGCGGCGCGCAAGGCGCGTGATCTGGTGATCCGCAAGAGCGCCCTGGAAAGCCTCACGCTGCCCGGCAAGCTGGCCGATTGCTCCGAGCGCGACCCGAACAAGTGCGAGCTCTATATCGTTGAGGGCGATTCAGCGGGTGGATCGGCCAAGCAGGGTCGCGATCGCCACTTTCAAGCCATCCTGCCGCTGCGGGGGAAGATCCTCAACACCGAGCGCGCCCGTCTGGACAAGATCCTCTCCAACAACGAGGTCAAGGCGCTGATATCGGCCCTGGGCACGAGCATCGGTGAAACGTTCAACCTGGAGGGGCTGCGCTACGGCAGGGTGATCATCATGACCGATGCTGACGTGGACGGCAGCCATATCCGCACCCTGCTGCTGACCTTCTTCTTCCGCTACATGCCGCAGCTCATCGAAGAGGGCCATCTGTTCATCGCTCAGCCGCCCCTCTATCGCGTCACCCACAAGAAGAAGGCCTACTATGCCTACAGTGATGCCGAGCTGGAGGCCCTGCTCAAGGAGCTGAATCTGAGCAGGGATAAGGCTGAATTGCAGCGCTACAAGGGTTTGGGCGAGATGAATCCGGAGCAGTTGTGGGAGACGACCATGGATCCCGGCAACCGCACCCTGCTGCAGGTGACCATCGAGGACGCTGCGGCCGCCGATCGAACCTTCGATATGCTGATGGGCGCGGCTGTGCCGCCTCGCCGGCGGTTTATCCAGACCCATGCGCGCGAGGTGCGCAACCTGGATATCTGATGGATTTGCCAATGTGCCTCCCCTCCCAGGAGCACATTTTTCAGCAATTGCATTAAGCGCCCTGTCTGACCGGTCATCAGGGGCCGGCTGCTTGCGAAGCATCCGCGCGAACAGGCCGGCCGTGGCTGATTCTGGGGGCGCGTGTGAGGCCCGAGAAGGCAATGATCCGCGGCGAGAGCAGGGGCCTTGGGGCGCAAGATGGGGCCAGCTGTCCAACGCTTGTTGGACTGTTGGCGTCCGGGGGCAGGGACGCCCTAGGGCCTTTTGGCCGCCTCCAGTAGGGGTTTGGTCTCCCGGCTGTCCAGGGCACGGACAGCGGGCGGGGGAATCTCGGGGGCCTTGACGCCCGAGCTTTCAACCCAATGGGTGAAATAGAGGCAAAACTCGATTAGCTGGGTCTCGGCGCGCCCGCGCACTGGTGTGCCGGTGGGCCCTTCATTGAGGAAGGCCACGCGGATGCGGTGGTCGTCGGTGCAGGTGATGGCCACGGTGCCGATGTCCTCTTCCGCACCCTGTGCCTCGTAGCTCGGCAGCGGCTTGGCCAGGTAGAATCGCTCGGCGATGGCGCTGGGAGAGATTTGCAGGAGAGTAGGGTCGCCGCGCAGCGACCAAGGCCGCACCCCCAGCGCGCGGCAGGCATGCCCCAAATGCTTGACCGCCTGGTCCAGGCTCGCCTGCAGGTACACCACGTGCAGCGTCGGCATTGGCACGCCTCCTTGGGAGATCCTCTTAGGCCGCACCGCGCACTGGAGCCCACGCGAAACAGGGGCGTAACGCCCCTCCTCCGGCTTCAGATTGAATGCGGGTTTAGCGGCCTCAACAGAGCCCTTCGAAAGCCTAGGCCCCAACTCGGCAGCATTATAGAGAGTTCAGATAGCGAAGTCTAGGCCGTAGGAACGAATTGGGCCGATTTGTAAGGTCTGTGTAAGGTCCAAGCCCCCACTGGTGGGGTTTGCATGTATTTTTTGCCCCAGGACTGGGGGTCTAGGGAATCGAGGGGAGGGGGGTCTCGGAGCCTGGGTGCGGCCAGGGGGCGCTGCGGGCGGAGGCTCCCGGGGCTCCCGAGGGCCGGGCGCGTGGAGAGGCCTGCGCGGCGTTCATCACGGGATGTCATGGTTCTGTGGGCTCCGGGAGCTTGAGGGCGCTGCCGGTAGAGGCTCCCGGAGCTTCAGTCGTGGGGCAACGCTGATTCGGAAGCTCAGTGGCAGCCGCAGTCCCCGCTGTGCTGGGCGGGCTCTTCGGTGTGGAAGGATTGCCCGCAGCCGCAGGTGGAGACCGCGTTAGGGTTCTCAATCTTAAATCCGCCACCCATGGGGTCATCCTGGTAATCGATGCGCGCCCCGCGCAGTTGGGGGAAAGATTGGGGATCAACCACCAGGGTCAGGCCATGGGCCTCGAAGGGCAAGTCATCGGGGCGCGGTTCCGCCTCCAGGGCCATGCCGTATTGGTAGCCCGAGCATCCGCCGCTGCTGATAAAAAGGCGCAGCGCAGCCCCTGGCATATTTTGCTCCTCCATGAGACGGCGCAAGCGCTCCGCCGCCTCTGAGGAAAGGCGTATGGCCGTTTTGTCGAGCGTGGCACCCTTCATTGTTCTCTCCTGTCATCCCTTCGGCAAGTTGCCGTAATCGCGGCAGCCCCCTTTGCTGGAGATATCTAGACGATTTTACTCCATAATTGCTCAATTCGCCTAGGATGAGCTGACTCGAATGCAGCTCACGTAGTGTGGCACAGCTTTGCGGGGAGGG
>Ga0180881_1019_pt1 | contig 17444 bp, 12 predicted proteins | sample Deesub1362A_J573_FD_124314 | JGI IMG/M metagenome (GOLD analysis project Ga0180881, IMG submission 124314) | Anaerolineales bacterium JdFR-61 | reverse complement strand
CCGATTCATTTAAGGGCAACACCCATCCGCGCGGCGCGGCATGCGATCGGATTAAGCGGGTCACGGGCGTCAGTCGGGCCGTGCCCACCCTCACGTTCAGCGATCGCATGAGCCTGTTCCTGAATGATCAAGTCGTCCGCTTCCTGCACCGCCCCGGGCCTGCGCCGGGGGCGATGTGGGTTGAGCTTGCGGAGCGCAAGGTCTTGTTTATCGGCGATGCGGTTACCGTTGAGGCGCCTCCTTTTCTCAGCGATGCTGATCTCAGAGTGTGGCTGGAGGCCCTGGATGAGCTGCGCCTGCATCCCTACCGCGAGTACACATTGGTGAGCGCGCGCGACGGGGTGATTGAGCGCCAGGCGATTAATGCCATGGCGCGCTTCCTGCGCAAAGTCGAGGTGCGCTTGAGGCGCCTGCTCAGCGACGGAGGGGAAGGGGAGCTGCAGGGATACGCAGAGGAACTGGCCGCGGATTTCGGCGCCAAGGGCGCGGCCCTGGAGCGCGATGTCTTGCGTCTGCGTGTGGGTTTGCAAGACATGCTGAACCGCCTGCGGCCAGAAGAGGCGTGAAAGCCGCGCGCTCCGCTTGCTCTCCTAATCTTGGAGGGATGCATCCCCCATGAGAGCCCAGGATCTGACCCCCTTGGTCCAGGTCACTCGCGGTGACCTGGTTGAATCCATACATCATGGCGCGGCTGCGGTGGTGGACTCTGAAGGGGAGCTGCTGGCCCATTGGGGCGATCCCGACCTGGTGACCTTTCTGCGTTCCAGCGCCAAGCCCTTGCAGTTGCTGCCCTTGCTGGAAAAGGGTGGCGCGGAGCGCTTCGAGCTGGCCGAGGAAGAGATCGCCCTGATGTGCGCTTCCCATGTGGGGAGTGATCGGCATGTGCAGGGCGTATTGCGCCTGCATGCTCGCCTGGGGTTAGAGGCGAGCCACCTGCTTTGCGGCCCTGCTCTACCTGCCGACCAGGAGGCGCGGGCGCGCTTCGTCTATCAGGCGCTTCCCCCGGACCCGCTGCGCCACAACTGTTCGGGCAAGCACACCGCAATGCTGGCCCTGGCCAAGTTGATGGGGGTGGACCCAGCGGACTATATTGATCCGGCCCACCCTGTGCAGCGCGAGATCCGCGCCGCAGTGGCCGAGATGTGCGGTTTAGAGGGCGATGAGATCCCGGGGGCCGTGGATGGATGCTCGGTGCCCACCTTCGCCGTGCCGCTGCGCGCCGCAGCCTTCGCCTATGCGCGCCTGGCTGATGGGCGGGGGTTGGATGGGGTCCGCGCGGCGGCCTGCTCCCGTATTTTCAAGGCGATGACGGCCTGCCCGCAGATGGTGGCCGGCGAGGGCCGTTTCGATACCGAACTGATGCGCCAGGCCGGCGGGAGGATCCTCTCCAAGGGTGGCGCGGAGGGCTATCTCACGCTGGGCATTGCTCGCGGCGCCCTCGCGCCGGATTCCCCTGGGCTTGGGATTGCCATCAAGATCGCCGATGGCGATATGCGTGGGAGGGCGCGCAGCGTATTGGCCGTCAAGCTCTTGCTTGAGATGGGCCTCCTGCGGGATGAACAAGCAGGGGCTCTTGCGGGCTTCGGCCCTGGCCCCCTGCGCAACGCGCGCGGCGTCGAAGTGGGGGCCATCGAGCCCATGGAGAACCTGCGGTGGGAGCGCTGAGCGCGGTGAAGGAATTTCCCACCTTGCGCGCCTATGCGCGGGAGAAGCTGGGGCTGCGCCTGGATGCGGGGCAAATGGAGGCCTTTGGCTGGTACGCCGCCGAGCTTCTGCGCTGGAACGAGAGGCAGAACCTGACGGCCATCACCGATCCCCAGGGGATTGAGGTGCGGCACTTTCTTGACTCGCTCACCTGCCTGCTGGCCTTGGAAGGGGAACAAGTGCAGCGATTGGTGGATGTGGGCACTGGCGCGGGCTTCCCCGGAATCCCGTTGAAAATTGTCTGCCCTCACTTGGAATTGACCCTCATCGAGGCCACAGGAAAGAAGGCCGAATTTTGCCGCCATGTGGTGCATGAATTGGGACTGCAGGGGGTGGAGGTCTTGCATGCCCGGGCGGAGACCGTGGCGCACCAGGAGGCCCACCGCGAACGTTACGATGCGGCCCTGGCGCGCGCGGTGGCGCCCATGGCGGCGCTGGTCGAATACCTGTTGCCCTTCCTGAGGGTGGGGGGCGTGGCGGTGGCGCAAAAGGGCGAGACGGGTCCCGCTGAGGCCCAGGCCTCCGAGGGCGCGCTGCGCATCTTGGGCGGCGCGGTGGAACGCTTGATCCCCCTGCAGTTGCCCGGCGTGGTGGAAACCCGCTACCTGGTGCGGGTGCGCAAATTGGCGGCGACCCCCACCCGCTATCCCCGCCGGCCGGGGATCCCCGTGAAACGCCCTTTGAGCTGAGAGCCTCGCAGGCCGATTCGCCCGAGGCCCTATGCTTTGGCCCAGGGCCTCAGGTCGCGACGGGTGTATGGGTCCATTGGCTCAGGCATCCTCAAGAGGCCTGGAAAGACGGTGCAGTGTGCCCTGGCGGATCTCCCACAAGGTGCATTGGCTGAGGAAGGCCTGGTTGAACATGGATAGATCTGAGGTGGTGAGCATGGCTTGGGGGGCGGAGAGCACATGGCGCAGCAGATCCTCCCGCCGGGTGGGGTCCAGTTCAGCCAGCACTTCGTCCAGCAGGAGCACGGGCCATTCTCCGGTTCGCTGGCGGAGCCATTGGACCTCGCCCAGCTTGGCGGCCAGCATGGCTGTACGATTTTGCCCTCGCGAGCCATAGAGGCGCAGGTCGATGCCGTCAACCCGCAGGCTCAGATCGTCACGATGTGGCCCGCTCAGGGTCACTCCGCGCCGGATCTCCTCCTGGCGCCGCTGGGCCAGGTGCTGGAGCAGCGTTTCTGTCAGCGTCTCCCAGTCCAACTGGGTCCAATTCAGGCTGGATTGGATGGGCAGGTCAAGCTGGCCATTCTGTTGCTCGGGGGGAGGCAGCGATGGCAGGTATTCGAGGCGCAATTGTTCGGCCCCCCGCGTAAGCTCGGCGTGGAGGGGCGCGGCGAGCTGCTCCAGCTCGGCGATCGCTCGCGCGCGGGCCTGAATGAGCTGACCACCCAGGCGGGCCAGCTTTTGATCCCAAAAATCAAGCTGTCCCTGATCGTTCCCCCGTTCTTGAAGCTGTTTGAGCAGCGCGTTGCGCTGGCTGAGCACCTTGTTGTATTCGCTCAAGGCGGCGTAGTAGCCTGGATCGGCCTGGGAGAGGACAGCGTCCAGGTAGCGCCGCCGCTCAGCGGGCGGCCCCTCAATGACCCGCAGGTCCTGGGGCAGGAAGAGCACCGCGTTGAAGCTGCCGGCCAGCTCGCGCAGGCGAATCTTAAGGCCGTTGCGCAGCACCTCCTTGCGCAGCCGCGGCTCCTTGGCGGGGTCAGCGCGCTCCACCAGCAAGCGGATTTCGATGCGCTCCAGGCGCTCAGCGCGGCGGATCTCGGCTTGAAGGCGGGCGAAAACCGGCTCGTCCTGCCAGGCCAGAAAGTGGATGAGCTGGCGGTCGCTGGAGGCATGGGGCGAGGAGGCACCTGCCAGGTAGTGGATTGCCTCCAAGAGGCTGGTCTTGCCTTGGGCGTTGGCGCCGACGATCAGGGTGACGCCCGGAGGGAAGTCAGCTTCCAGGCGCACGAAGTTGCGGAAATTGGTCAGTGAGAGATGCTCGAGTCGCATGGCGGCTGGATTGTAGCATATGGCGGGATGGAAAAAGGCATCCTGAGGCTCACCTTACAATAACCTTTCAATGGCCTCTGTCCCGAAAGAAGTTTGTTATCCTTGGGGAGAACTTATCGAGGGTGTCATCCTGGATAAGGCGATCCCAGTTCTACTTAAAGCATCAGCAGATCAAAGGCTGCGGATCGAGGGAGAGAAAGACAATGCGGCTGCTCAGGAAACTCTTCGGACCTAAGCTGCGCAAAAGCGAGAAGGGCCAGGCGATGGCCGAGTATCAGGTGCTCTTCCCTGGCTCCATCCTCCTGGCGGGCTTTATGTTGCCGGTGCTGGCGGCGGCCATTGATCAGATATATTGCGATGTGGCCAATACGTTCAATCCCGGCGTCTGCGCTAGCGTGCAGGCCGAGCAGGAAGAGGACGAGGGCCAGGGGGAGCAGGAAGAGGAAGCTTGCGTGGTGACCCTGCAGGAGGAACAGGGCGGCTCGCAGTGCGATCAGAGCGAGGACTGCAGCCTGCTGCCGGGGGCCAATTCGGCTGAGTACACGGCCTCCCAAGAGATCAAATCCTTTGTTATCAAGGCAGGGGTGGAATACCATCTCTATCAATCAGGTGTGACGGATGATGGTTGCTATTTCGTTGAGATCTCGGGCAATTCGGTGAGTTGGAGCAAGACCGGGGGTGGGAGAGACTGCAAGGACATCAGCCACACCCAGGCCTGGTATGTCACGGTCTGCAAAGAGGAATAGCCATCCCTATCGCAGAATCAAGCACAAAAGGCCCGCCATGCGGCGGGCCTTTTTGGGTCCGTGCTACCTTCCCCATCCTTGCGCCCCGCTAGGCTCCGGGTGCCCGACCATGCTCGTCAGGCGGGGACAGTGTCGCTCTCCTCAGCCTCTTCAGCCTTCCACATTTTGGTCGCCCGATCGATGTAAAGGATGCCATCCAGGTGGTCGATTTCGTGCTGAAAGATGCGCGCCAGCCAGCCCTGGGCCTTCACCCGCACCCGCTGGCCCTGGCGGTTTAGCCCCTGAACGGTGATCTTTTGGGCGCGCTGCACCTCGCCGAAGTAGCCCGGAATTGAGAGGCATGCCTCATGGCCAAATTCCGTTTCCTTGGATCGGCGTACGATTTCGGGGTTGACCAGGGTGTAGAGGAGGGGGGGCTTTTGGTTCTCCTGGCCCTCCTGGGGCTCAGGGGCGAACTCCACGACGATAATGCGCTGGCTCACCCCCACCTGGGGGGCGGCCAGACCAACACCGGGCGCGGCGCGCATGGTCTCAACCATGTCGTCGATCAACTGGCGCATCTGGGGGGTGACGGCGCGCACCCGCTGCGCTTTGCGCCGGAGCACCGGATCAGGTATTGTGTGAATCTTCAGGATGGTCATTCTCTTGATGTCCCCGCTCCCCGGGCTTCGCCGGGCGGGCGGCGGTCTCCTCATGGTATGCTGCTAACCATTCTACCACCTCGGCCTGCCGTCGGGCGCGTTCGGTTTCCTGGCGGCGGCGGATGGATTGCTGCTGAGCCCGCACGATGTCCGCTTGCACGCTATTGGGGTCGAAGACCCCGCGAAAGACAAAGGACTCCGAGCCCACATGGGCTACCACATCACCATAGTTGAGCATTAGCCGCAGCAGGCCTTTGCGGTCCACCTCGGTCCCCAGGATGTTGTCCAGGGGGGCCACATTGCGCTCCTCGCTGGCCAGGGGCTTCTTGCTGATGTGCAGAACATGGGTTGGACTGATCTGGTAGATATCATTGGCCCAGTCCATAAAACGATAGAGCCACCAGAGGGCTCCCAGCACCACCAGGACGCCCGATCCCGCCAGCACCGCCGAGAGCGCCAGGGCCTGGATCAGGCCCGCCAGCTTGGCCGTCGCCAGGCCGAGGCCCACCAGCAGCAAGAGGCCCGGCGCCGCCAGTTGGCCAGCCAATATCACCCAGTGCTTGCGGTAGGTGATCACCCCATGTTCTTCAAAGCGCATTTCGAGGCCCCAAGGGCTCGGGATAGCGGGGGCCGGGGCCTGCTCCCCCGGCTCCGGTGCGGGCATCTCCTCCAGCGCCTGGTCCAAGGGCTGCGGGCCTTCCAGGCGGGCCCGCAGCTCGGCGGCCATCTTTTTGCGGTCTACTTTATCCTTCAGCGCCACGGCCCTGCGCCAGTGCTCTTCAATGATGGCTGCAATGGCTTGCGGGTAGCCCACATTGTGGAAGGTTATATGACCGGTATAGGTGCGGATCAGTACATCGCCGTAACCCAGGATGCGGCCCAGCAACCCCGTGCGCACCCCCACGGAGAGCACCCAATGCATGGGGGCTTCATGGCGGCTCTCGTAGATGCCGATGATCTTTTCAATCCAGATCACCCGCATGTTGGTGACCAGGTAATAATCGTTGCGCCAGTCGAGCCAGCGCCAGAGCGCCATCAGCATAGCCCCGGTCAACAGGCCTGCCGCGCCCCACAACCCCCAGCGCACCTGGTCGGGGATGAGAACGAAAAGGGCCGCCGCGCCGAGCAGCATGGCCGCGGCGGGCAGCAGGCGAAGGAGCAAATGGATGGGGTGGCGGCGAAGCAATGCGTAGAGGGTTTCCCCGGCCTCCAGGGCGGGCAGGCGGATCCTGGCTGCCAGGCGATGGGTTTGGGCGATTAACTCCAGGGTCTGGCGCAGCTCAGGGTGTTTGCGCAGCAGGGGGAGGAGGCTGGTCGTTGGCCAGCAAAGGATCGTGGTCGGTTCCTTAGCCACAATGGTCGCCTGCCAGGGCTTGCGCTGCAGCACCTCTCTGGCCCCGAAGACATCGCCCACCCGGCGGAGGGGCAGGGGGCGCCATTTGCCGCCTTTGCTGCGTTCTTGGGGGCGCACTGCGCCCTGGGTGATTAGGCACAAACCCTGCACCCTAGATCCCTGGCGGGCAATGATCTGCCCGGCCTGGTAGCGCGCCCGCCGCAGCGTTTGGGCAACCAGGGAGCGCTCCTGCGGTTCCAGGTGACGAAAGAGGTGGCTCAGGGCCAGCAATTGCTCGTCTTGGGCCAGCATGTGCCCATTGTAGCATGGGGCAGAATCCTGCGTGCTATAATGCGCGGCTACGGAGGCCAGCGGTGGCGAAAAAGAGGTCGAAGGCCAAGAGCGCCAAAAGGGGAAAGGGGGCGGGTCGAGGTAGGGGAAGGTCGAGAGGGCACATCGTCCCGCCGGGTTTGGCTGCCAGCCTGGGGGAACGCCTGGCGGCCCCGCTGCGCGCCCGGAGGGTTGAATTGATCGCGGCTGCCCTCTTGGGCCTGGGCCTGCTGAGTGCCTTAAGCCTGATCGGGCCCCAGCAAGGCAGCCTGACCGCCTTCTGGAGCAATCTGCTGCGTCAGGGGTTCGGATGGGGAGCCTATCTGATCCCTCTGGGCTCGCTGGCAGCGGGAGTGGGCCTCTGGCTCGGTCGAGGGGATCAGCCGCGCTTCCAGCTGGATGGGGAGAATGTGAGCGGCGGGCTGATCTTTTTCCTGAGCTTGCTCGTGGTTTTGCAGGCTTTGTTCGGGGGCGGAGGGCGCCTGGGCCGCTGGCTGTTGAACCTCATGCTGGCGGGTTTGGGCGGCAGCGGGACAGCGGTGGTGTTGGCGGCTGCGCTGCTGCTCTCCCTGGCCCTCATTTTGCGACGTTCGGTCTTGGACCTGCTTCGGGCGGGGCTGCAGCCGCTGGGGCGCGGCTGGGAGCGCCTCGGGCAAGCCCTTGGCGCCCGTTTTGCGCGGCCTACCCGCTGGCGAGGGCCTGTGGCTGAGCCGGCCCCAGCCCCGCCCTTGCGAGTGCATCATGTTCCCACATCCCCGGCCTCGCGAGAGGCGGGAGAGCTGCTGCCAGAGGTGGATGAAATCCCCCCCAAGGAGACCGTTGCGTGGCAGTTGCCCGTGCTGCAGGATATCCTGGAGCCCGGCAGCCAGGGCAAAGTGGACCGGGCTTTCGACCAGGAGCGGGCGCGCCTCATTGAGGAGACCCTGAGGGCTTTCGGCGCGCCTGCGCGAGTGGTTGAGATCAACCGTGGCCCCACCATCACCCAATTCGGTGTGGAGCCCGATTTCGTGGCCGGCCGGGGCGGCCGGCGCACCAAGGTGAAAGTGAGCAAGATCGCCTCTTTAGCGGACGACTTGGCCCTGGCCCTGGCGGCGCCCTCCATCCGCATCCAGGCACCTGTGCCGGGGAAGCATTACGTGGGCATCGAGGTGCCCAACCAGGAAATCGCCCTGGTCTCCTTGCGCGATGTGATGGAATCGGCGCCCTTTGGCAAGCTGAAATCGCGCCTGCGCTTGGGGTTGGGCCAGGATGTGTCCGGCCGGGCGGTGGCCGCTGATCTGGCCATCATGCCCCATTTGCTTATCGCCGGGACCACCGGCTCCGGCAAGTCGGTGTGTGTCAATGCCATCATCTCCTGTTTGCTGCTGCAGAATACGCCCGACGATCTAAAACTGGTCATGATNGACCCCAAGCGGGTGGAGCTGACCTTTTACAACGGCATTCCTCATCTGATGGCCCCCGTGGTGGTGGAGCTGGAGCGGGTGGTNGGCGCGCTGCAGTGGGTCTCGCGCGAGATGGATGAACGCTATCGCCGTTTCGCCCGCCTGGGGGTGCGCAATCTGGAGGAGTACAACCAGCGCATGGTTGGCCAGGGTCAAGCCCGGCTTCCCTACCTGGTGGTGGTGATCGACGAACTGGCGGATTTGATGATGTTGGCGCCCGACGAGACGGAGCGAGTGATCACCCGCCTGGCGCAACTTGCCCGCGCCACCGGAATTCACCTGATCATCGCCACCCAACGTCCCTCTGTGGATGTGGTGACCGGCCTGATTAAGGCCAACTTCCCCGCGCGCGTAGCCTTTGCCGTGGCCTCCTCGGTGGACAGCCGGGTAATTCTGGACCAGCCGGGGGCTGAGCGTCTGCTGGGACGCGGCGATATGCTCTTCCAGGCACCCGATGCGGCGGCACCGGTGCGCATGCAAGGGGCCTTCGTCTCAGAGCCGGAGTTGATGCGGCTGATCCGCTATTGGAAGAGCCAGGCCCTGGGGGGCGAGGTCGCCCAGCCCAGCGCGGTTGAACCCGCGGCCACCATTCCTCCCGGTGCCCCTCTCCAGCAAGCGCCGCTCTGGGAGGAGATGGGCGCGGCGGACGATGACACGGACGAACTCTTTGAAGAGGCGGTGGACCTGGTGCGCCGCATGCGGCGGGCCTCCATCTCGCTGTTGCAGCGCCGCCTGCGCATCGGCTATACGCGCGCCGCGCGCATCATCGACCAAATGGAAGAGCGCGGCATCATCGGGCCGGCCCAAGGGGGGTCCCACGCCCGCGAGGTGCTCGATTACGGTGCGCTGGCCACAGCGCAGGGGGAGCATGAAGCGCCCGCCTGAACAGCCCACCTAAGGGACCATGGGATCCAGATAGCGGGTATCGATGCTGTGCCGCCCGCAAATATGGCGGTTTGGCAGCCCTCTCAATATGAGCGAGCGCCCCCGTTTCTCTGTTGCAGGGGCCCTGATCTCATGCTATCATAGGCCCGCGCCTGCCGGGGAACCCCGGTCATTCCATGAAACACGCCTTCAGATGAAAGGGGTGATCATAGGAAAAATCCTCCACCCGGCCCCCCGGAATTCAAGCCCAATATCAAGTAAGGAGTGAGCCATGCATAAGAAGATTTACATTGCCCTTTCGTTGCTTATCCTGGCCTCGATGGCCCTGGTGGCCTGCGGTGGCGCTGCTGCACCGCCCGAGGAGGAGAAGTTCAAAGCCTGCCAGGTGACCGACACCGGCGGCATCGACGACAAGTCCTTCAACGCCACAGCTTGGAAGGGCGTCCAGGATGCCATGGCCGAGTTTGGCATTGAGGGCAAGTTCCTNGAGTCCCAGCAGCAGGTGGACTACGAGAAGAACATCAACGCTTTCATTGAAGAGGGTTGCGATATCATCATCACNGTNGGCTTCCTGTTGGGTGACGCCACCAAGGCTGCTGCGGAGGCCAATCCGGATCAGAAGTTTTCCATCGTGGACTTCGCCTACGATCCGCCCCTGCCCAATGTTTTGGGCCAGGTTTTTGCCACGGACCAGGCCGCTTTCTTGGCCGGCTACTTGGCTGCTGGCGTGACCAAGACGGGCAAGGTGGGCACCTTTGGCGGCATCCAAATCCCGCCGGTGACCGTGTTCATGGATGGCTTCGCCTTGGGCGTNGACTATTACAACGAGAAGCACGGCACCAATGTTGAGGTGCTGGGTTGGGATCCCGATGCGCAGACCGGCCTTTTCACCGGAAACTTTGAGAGCACCGACGACGGCCGGGCCATGGGCGAAACCCTGATGGACGAGGGCGCTGACATCATCCTGCCCGTGGCCGGCCCGGTGGGCCTGGGCACCGCGGCTGCAGTCATGGAGCGCGGCGGCGGCTACATCATCGGTGTGGACGCCGACTGGGTGGTGCTCAACCCCGAGTACGCCTCCATCACGCTGACCTCTGTGCTGAAGAACATGGANGTCACCACCAANAACGCCATCAAGTCGGCCCTGGANGGCACCTTTGAAGGTGGTGTGACCGTCGGTACGCTGGAGAACGGCGGTGTGGGGCTTGCTCCCTTCCATGAGCTGGACTCCATCGTCTCCGCCGATCTGAAGGCCGAGTTGGAGGAGCTCAAGGCCGCCATCATCGCCGGCGAGATCCAGACCTCACCGTAAGCGTTACCGCCACGCTGATTTTGTTGCCAGGGGCCGGCCATCGCCGGCCCCTGGCCGTCCCAGGGGGATGGAGCGGCGCAGCGCACGCGGGACCCAGGGGGAAAGGCGCCACGGGTCGAAGGCCGGACAGTTTCCTCGCGGCCAGGTTTTCTTTGGAACCCTCAGGCCCCATGGTAGAATGATCGCCAAATCTGATCCGTCCTGACACGGGGAGCGACCATGGCGCCTGTCCTNGAACTGCGNGGCATCACCAAGCGATTTCCCGGCGTGCTGGCCAACGATCACATTGATCTGACCCTGGAAGAGGGGGAGATCCATGCCCTNTTGGGCGAAAACGGGGCCGGCAAGACCACCCTGATGAACATTCTCTACGGCCTCTACCAGCCCGACGAAGGCNAGATTTNCGTGCGCGGCAGGCGACTGCAGATCCATTCGCCCAGCGACGCCATCCGCGCCGGTATCGGCATGGTGCACCAGCACTTTATGCTGGTGCCCGTTTTTACGGTCACCGAGAACGTGATGCTCGGCGAGGAGAAGACCCACCTGGGCGGAGTGCTGGACCATCGCTCGGCGGCTGAGCGCATCCGCCAAATCTCCGAGCAGTTCGGCCTGCAAGTGGATCCTGAGGCCTATGTGAAAGACCTGCCCGTGGGGGTCCAGCAGCGGGTGGAGATCATTAAGTTGCTCTACCGTCGCGCTGACATCCTGATCCTGGATGAGCCCACCGCGGTGCTCACCCCTCAGGAAGCGGAAGAGCTCTTCAAGATTATGCGCTCGCTGACCGAGCAAGGAAAATCGATTATCTTCATCACCCACAAGCTGCGCGAGGTGCTGGAGGTTGCCGACCGCATCACCGTCATCCGCGACGGCAAGGTGGTGGGCACCACCACCCCTGAGAAGGCCGACCGCAACAAGCTGGCGACCATGATGGTGGGGCGCGAGGTCGAGCTGGAGGTGGAGCGGACCCCGGCCCACGCGGGCGAGGTGGTCCTGGAAGTGGAGGACCTGCTGGTGCTCGATGATCGCGACCAGGTGGCCGTGGATGGGGTCACTTTCCAGGTGCGCGGCGGGGAAGTTTTCGGCATCGCCGGCGTACAGGGCAATGGCCAGACCGAACTGGTGGAAGCCATCACCGGTTTGCGCCCTGTGCTGCAAGGCAGCGTGACCATCCTGGGGACCGACACGACCAACTCCTCTCCGCGGCGGATCGCTGAGTTGGGTGTGGCCCATGTGCCCGAGGACCGCCAGCAGGACGGCCTGGTGCTGCCCTTTCCTGTGGCGGATAACCTGGCACTGATGACTTATTACAAGCCGCCCTTCGCTCGCGGCGCGGTGTTGCGGTTCGATGAAATCTTGCGCAGCGCCCAACGATTAATAGATGAGTTCGACATTCGAACGCCCAGCGCGCTGACCCCGGTGGCCTCTCTCTCGGGGGGCAACCAGCAGAAGGTGATTGTGGCCCGCGAATTCTCGCGGCCCATCCGCGTGCTGGTGGCCGCCCAGCCCACCCGCGGGCTCGATGTAGGGTCCATCGAATACATCCACAAGCGCATTATGGAGAAGCGCGATCAGGGCTGCGGGGTGCTGCTGGTGTCCTCTGAGTTGGATGAAATCCTTGAGCTGTCCGATCGCATCGGGGTCATGTACCGGGGCAAGCTGGTGGCGGTGGTGCCGGCGGAGCGGGCGAGCAAGGAGAACATCGGCCTGCTCATGGCTGGGGTGAGCCCTGAACTGGTGGATTTGACGACCGTGCGGCGAAAGGCGGAAGTGACCCTCNAATAAGGAGGCGTTTCCTTGAGCGGAAAGGAAGGCANGGAGAAGAAAGGCAAGGACGCGGGCAAGATGTTCCTGGAGGAGCTGAGCGCCATCCCCGGGGAGCATTTGCCCCGCTGGCGACGCATCTGGCAGGTCCTCCTGGTGCCCCTTTTGGCGGTGCTCAGCGGGTTGATCGTGGGTGCCCTGATTATCGTGGTCACCTCCACCGATGTGTACCAGGCCTGGGGGCAATCGCCGCTGCAAGGCCTGGCCACGGCCTGGCATGAGGTGGCCCAGGCCTACGCCGCCCTCTTCACCGGCTCCTTTGGCAGTCCGGCGAAAATGATCGCCGCCCTGGGGAGCGGCGACGCCCTGGCCATCCGGCGGGCCTTCAACCCGGCGCTGGAGAGCCTGGTGGCCTCCACGCCCTATATCTTTGCCGGCCTGGCGGTGGCACTGGGCTTTCGCTCGGGGCTCTTCAACATTGGCGCCGAGGGCCAGCTTTTCATCGGCGCCATTTTCTCCGCCTATGTGGGATATTCGATCACCGGGCTGCCGGCGATCATCCATATACCGCTGGCCCTGCTGGCCGGCGCGCTGGGCGGCGCGCTGTGGGGCTTCGTCCCCGGCTGGCTGAAAGCCAAGACCGGCGGGCATGAAGTGATCAACACCATCATGATGAATTACATCGCCTTCCGCTTGAGCGATTGGCTGCTCAGCGGGCCCATGAAGCGCCCCGATTCCTTCAACCCTATCAGCCCCACCATTGCCGAAAGCGCCATGCTGCCGCGCTTCTTCGAATACCCCATCCGCTTCCACATGGGCTTTTTCATCGCCTTAGGGGTGGCTTGGCTGGTTTACTGGTTCCTCTTCCGCACCAAGTGGGGCTTTGACCTGCGCACCGTGGGCGCCAACCCNAACGCAGCCCGCTACGCGGGGATGAACATCGTCTGGGTGACCATCATCGCCATGTCGCTATCCGGCGCATTGGCCGGGCTGGCGGGGACCAACGAGGTGCTTGGCGTGAATCACAATCTGGCCATGGCCTTCTCCTCAGGCTATGGCTTTGACAGCATCGCCCTGGCCCTGTTGGGGAGAAGCCATCCCCTGGGGGTGGTGTTGGCCTCCCTGCTCTTTGGGACCTTGCGCAACGGCGCCACCCGCATGCAGGTCGCGGCGGGCATTCCCATCGACATCATCTCGGTGCTGCAGGCGGTGATCCTGGCCTTCATCGCGGCGCCGGCCATCATCCGTACGATCTACCGTTTGAGGGCGCCGGCGGAGGCGGAGGAAGTCGTCTTCGCCCGCGGGTGGGGAGGTTGAGCATGGCGACGACAGCGCTGCGACGCGAGTTGGAGTTGGTCTCGCCCACCCGGCAAAGGGTGATGGGTGCCCTCTTCCTGCTCTTGGCGGTGGTCATCTGGTTTGGCTTGGGTCGAGGTATTCCCGCGGAGGTCACCACGGTGTTCGGCATGACGCCCGGTGGTGCGCAGGCCACCGTGGGCGATCTGGTGCTCCCGGCGCGCTTTTCGATCCTGGTGCTGGCCCTGGCCAGCGCGGCCGTTGGCGGGTATCAACTGGCGCGCGGCTTTGGGCGCTGGACCAATTGGATGCTGGGCGCGGTGTCGGGGACGTTTATCCTGGCCTTTCTCATCTGGGCGGCGGCGGGGGGCAGCCTTAACCTGGCGGGCCTCTTCGCCAGCACCTTGCTCAAAGCGGTGCCCATCACCCTGGGCGCGCTCTCCGGGGTGCTCTGCGAGAGGGCTGGGGTGGTCAACATTGCCATCGAAGGGATGATGCTGGGCGGGGCATTGATGGGAACCCTGGTGGGCAGCCTCACCGGCAATCTGTGGATCGGTCTGCTGGCTGCAGTGCTCACCGGCGCAGCGCTTGCCCTGGTGCATGCCGTGCTCTCCATCACCTATAAGACGGATCAGATCGTGTCCGGCACGGTGATCAACATCTTCTCCACGGGCATGACCTCGTACATCTCCGCCAAGTTCTTGCAGGTCTACCAGGAGCTGAACAACCCCGGCATCTTCCCGCGCTGGGAACTGCCGATCCTGGGGCGCATCCCGGTCCTGGGCCCCATCCTTTTCAACCAGAACCTGTTCGTCTACGCCCTGTTCGCCTTCATCTTCATCCTGCAGTTCGCCCTCTTCCGCACGCGATGGGGACTGCGGCTGCGCTCGGTGGGCGAGCACCCGCGGGCGGCGGACACCCTGGGCATTGATGTCTTCAAGACCCGCTATATGGCCGTTCTGCTGGGTGGAATGATGGCCGGTTTCGCCGGAGGATATTTCACCCTGGGCTCGGTGGGCCGCTTCGATGAGGTGATGACCGCGGGCCGCGGTTTCATCGGCCTGGCGGCCATGATCTTCGGCAACTGGCAGCCGGTGGGCGCGTTTGGCGCGGGGTTGCTCTTTGGCTTTGCCGACTCGCTGGCCTCCAAGCTGGCGATCCTGGGGGTGAAAATTCCCAGCCAGTTCTTGCTCATGGCGCCCTACATCGCTACTATGGTCGTCCTGGCCGGTGTGGTCGGCCGCGGACAGATGCCCGCCGCGGACGGCCAACCTTACGAGAAGGAATAGGGCTCGCCCCTGGCAGCGTGATTGATGGGCTCGCGGTGACCGATAGCCCCTCACAGCAAGCCCGAGATTCTTCCCTGCCGGGCGGGACCTGTGGATAGGCGCTCCCGCAGCTGCTCTGCGTGGTTGCCCTCTGCAAGGGCTGAGGGCGCATGTGCCCCGGGCGAAAACTGGTATGATTGGGGGTCGAAGATGGCGCCGGCTTAGCGATTGGGTGACCCCTGCATGTGTGAGAGTTATGCGTTGGTCTGAGGGTGAAGGCCAGGGACAGGACTTTGAGTCGATCCGGCTGGAGGATCTGAGCCCGCCGAAGGGTTCCGGCATTGCCGCCCGCCTGCTGCGCGCGCTGGCCGAGCTGGTCGAGGTGGTGATCTTCGCTGGCCTGATCTTCGTGCTGGTCAACCTGGTCACCGCTCGCGTGCGGGTGGAAAGTATCAGCATGGAGCCCAGTTTGCACGCTGGCGAGTTCGTGGTGGTCAACAAGCTGGCCTATCGCTGGAAGGCGCCTGAGAGGGGCGACATCGTCGTCTTTCATTTCCCCCTTGATCCCGAGAAGCGCTATATCAAGCGGGTCATTGGCCTGCCCGGCGACACCATTGAGGCGCGCGATGGCCGCATATACGTCAATGGCGTAGCCCTGGACGAGCCCTATCTGGCCGCCTCCCCCAACTATGATGGGCGGTGGCAGGTTGAGGAGGGGCATGTCTTCGTCTTGGGGGACAATCGCAACAACTCCAACGATTCGAAGAATTGGGGCAGCCTNGACATGGATGCCATCATCGGCAAGGCGGTGTTGATCTACTGGCCGCCGGAAAACCTGGGCCTTATCCCCCACTACAACCTGGTGCACGCGGAGGGGAAGTAAGCGACCGCGTTCCCTGTGAGGCATGGGGCGTATTGGGTCTTGGGGGCTGTCCCCAAAGACCCCTCCACTGCGAAGGGGGGAAGGCGCACCTCATTTAGGCCCTGGTTTGTGGGTGGCCTCCCATACTTGCGGCCGTTTTGAGGCCCAAAGCGGGGCGCTGCCCCGACAAGGCTGACTTTTGGGACAACCCCATCCTCTCACAACAGACCTGTTAGCGAAGTCTTTTCTAAAGGGGGCCGGGCATGCTCCTTTGGGGCACTTGCTGGCATGCTGCGCAGGGAGGTGGAGTGGGGCCGCAGGGGTGAACCCCCTACAGGCGGCTCAGCAGCTTGAGCTCGGGCCAGATGAAGGGAAGCGCCAGCGCGCCTCCGGCGGCCAGGGCCGCGGCGGCGCCGAAGAAAGGTGGCAAGGGAAGCCCGACCATCAGGCCATAGCTGAGCGCCGCCCCCAGCGCGGCCCCCAGCGCGACGCGCGCCAGGGCGCGCCCCTGCCGCAGCAAGGCCGGGTAAGTCCGTGAGAGGAGCCAGAGCAGGAAGGCGGCCTCCAGGGTGAAAGCCAGGCTGTTGCTGAGCGCGATGCCCATGGCGCCCAGGCGGCGGAAGGAGTAGGTGCTTATTGCAGCGAAGAGGGCCAGGTTCAACAGGGTGGCCAGCAGGGGTGTGCGGGCGTCCTGGCGGGCGTAGAATGAGCGCGCCGCCACCTCCAGCAGCGAGTGCCCCACCAGGCCGAGCAAATAGGCCCGTGCTGCCCAAACCACCAGGTCCGTGCCGCGTGGGTCNAAGTTGAAAGCCGCTTGCACCAGGGGGCGCAGGGTCACCATGAGCAGCAGGGCGGCCGGGACCATGAGCGCCAGGAGGGCGCGCAGGGCTCGCTGCACGCTGCTTTCGAAGGCCCCCTGGTCGCCGCGGGCGAAATGCTCCGCCAGAGTGGGCAGGATGGCTATGCCCACCGCGGTGCCCACCACCGTCTCCGGCACCTGCATGATCAGCCATCCATAGGCCAGCGCGGTCACCGACCCCACATCCAGGCGCGAGGCCAGGTTGTCCTGCACTACAAAGATCAACTGGAAGGCGCCGATGGTCAGAATGCGAGGGCCCATCAGCCGGGCCACCTTGCGCACTCGAGGGTGCTCCAAGCCCAGGCGAGGAGTCCAGCGGAAGCGGTAGCGGATCAGGCCCGGAATCTGGATNCCCAGGTGGAGAGCCGCGCCCAGCACGACGCCATACACCAGGCCGTGGACGCCCAGGCCGAAAGCCGGAAGCGTGGCGGCGCCCAGGGTGTAGCCCTGCTGCGGTGCCAGGATCAGGGCGCCAAAGATTTGCCCCACGTCGTACAAGACGGGCGCCATGGCAGGAAGCAGAAAGTGCTGGTTGGCCTGCAGGCCAGCGGCCACCAGTCCGCTGAGGGAGAAAATAAGGGTGGCCACCAGGTTGAGGCGCATCAGGGTGGCGACCAGATCCTGCAATTCGGGGGTGAAGCCGGGGGCGACGCCCAGCTCGGCCCGCACCAGCGGGCCGGCGAAAAGGGCGATACCCAGGGCCAGCCCGCCGGTCAGCAGGAAGGCGATGTTGGCCACCCGGCTGAAGAGCGCCCACAGCGCCTCGCGCCCATCGCGCTCCATGGCCTCGGATAGCACAGGGATGAATGCGATGGAGAGCGCACCGCCTGAGATCAAAGCGAAGAGCAGATCAGGCAAGTTGTTGGCGGCGTTGAAGGCGTCCAATTGGGCACTGACTCCAAATTGCCGCCCTATGACCACCTGGCGGAAGAGGCCCAGGACCTTATCCAGGCCGAAGAAGGCTCCGATGAGAAGGGAGGAGCGGGCCACATGGCTTAACGACCCGCG
>Ga0180881_1024_pt1 | contig 17521 bp, 13 predicted proteins | sample Deesub1362A_J573_FD_124314 | JGI IMG/M metagenome (GOLD analysis project Ga0180881, IMG submission 124314) | Anaerolineales bacterium JdFR-61 | reverse complement strand
CCGGTAGAGCTGGTTGAAGTCGGCTTTGGCGCTTTCAATGAAGACGCCCTTATAGCCGCCCCCGCCGATGGCGACGGAGTAGTCGCCTCCGGCGTACATCCAGCCCTGCTGGGGCACCCAGGCTTGCTGGCTGAGTTGGCTGAAGCTGCCCGCCAGGGTGTTGAAGTTCATGGTGACGGTGGCACAGAATTGGGTGATCATGGCTGCCGCTTCGGGGCTGAGGGGCTCCTTGGCCTTGTAGGCCACCGGCTGGCCGTCGGGTGAAAACTCGAAGGCCACCTGCACACCCTCAATCTTCAGCAGATCGTCTAACGTAGCGCTCATCGGTACACCTCCTGTGTGGGGATGGTTTGGCCCTAGCATAGGGGGAGGACCTTCCGTGGATCTTCCCTGGCCCTTCCGCGCGAGGGAAGGCGGCTCGATTCAGGAGGGATTCTGGGCCTTGGCCAGGATCGCCGCCGCGCGGGGTGAAGCCAAGAATGAGCGGCGCAAGGGGTGGTCGGGGAGCTCCGCGGCGGTGTGCATGAGGAGTTCGGCAGCTGCCTTCCAGGCGCGGCGGGCGCCCTCCGGGTCGTCCATGCGTTGCTGGGCGTCCCCCAAAGCCTCCAGGCTGAGCCAGCCCAGGCGGGGGTTGTGGACCGCCGCGGCTAACTCAGCGGCCCGGGCCAGGGTGCGCTGGGCGTCCTCGGCTTCGCCGGTCGCCAGGGCCAGGCGCCCCAACCACAGGCAAGCGCGGGCCATGTTCTTGCGGGCCCCGGTCTTCGCGGCCAGCGATTGGGCCTGCAGAAAAGCCTCCCGGGCGTCATCCAGGTCGGCGCGCCGCAGGCTCAGGGCGCCGGAGGCGAGCAGCAGACGGGTGTGCCAGCGCCAGCGCATCCATTCATCCTTCTCCAGCAGGTCCTGGGCGGCCTGTAGGCGCGCCTGGCATTGGGCCAGTTCGCCCCGCTGCAGGTGGTCGAAGGCCAGATTGACCAGCGCGTTGGCCANCGGTTCGGGCCAGGGAAACACCTGTGCCATGGCCGCGCTCTCTTGATTGNGCTGCAGGGCGCGANCCAGATCGTGGAGCTCGTGGTAGACCCAGCCCAAGCAGTTGGCGACCCGCATCTGGGTGAAGGGGTCGTTGGCTTCACGGCTGTAGGCCTCGGCTTCCTGGAACAANTGAAGGGCTNNGGGATAATGGCCCAGGGATCCGTGGCAGAGGCCGGCGAAGAAGAGCAGGTTTCCCATCCAGAACCCCAGGCCCTCGCGGCGGGCGATGGCAATGCCCTCCTCCAAAAGNGGCAGGGCGCGGGCCGAATCCCCCTGCCAATGGTAAGCCCCGGGAAGGCAGGCCAGAGCCTCCACTAGCATCTCGGGTTNTTTGAACTGGCGGCTGCGCTGNANNACGGCCTCCAACTGGCGCGCACCTTCCAGCAGGTCGCCCGTGCAGAGGGCGATGCAGCCCAGATTGCTGGTGCACATGGTTGCGGTGATTTGGTCCCCGGTCTCCTCAGCCAGCTGCAAGGCCTGCTCAGAGACCGCGCGCGCCTGGTCCAGGTTGTGGCTCCAGAAGTGGGCCGTAGCCAGGCGGCTGAGCGCCTGCCCGTGGGCCTGCAGGTCACCTTTCTGCAGGGCCCGGTCGGCCAGCCAGGCCAGGTCTTGGGCGGCTTCGCTGAAGCGGTTGAGGCCCATAAGGACTTGGGCGCGGCCGTCGCGCAGAGCGGCCATCTGATTTGGCCCTGGCCGCCAATGGGCTTGGGTGCAGGCGGCAGCCTGGTCGTAAAGGGCCAGGGCTTCGGTGTGGGCGAACAATGCCTGGGCTGCCTTGGCGGCCTGTAGGAACGCGCCAAAGGCCCGCGACCACTGGCGGGCGCAGAACCAATGGTGGCCCAGCGTTGCAGGCGGCACTTGGTCCAGGGTTTCCAGAGCAGACGCGATGCGGGCGTGCAGGCGGCGCCTGCTGGCGCCCGCCCCCCCCCTTGCACCTGGGCGGCAAAAGGGCAAAATAGAGACCCGCTGAGCCGCGCCCGGGGCAGCCTTGGAGGGCGCCAATGGGTCGGCGATGAGAGGAGATGTGATGGACCGCCAGCGTCTGACGGATTACAACGCGCCGGGCCCCCGGGCCGTGCCCCTGTCGCTGCGCATCAGGGTGCTCTTCGGCGGCTTCAGCAACCAATTCGGCTGGATATTCATCGGCTTCGGGATGATCTTCGTCTGGGTGTTCGCCCTCAAGGCGGACATTAGCTCCCTGGCGCTCTTCCTGATGCCCAGCCGGGAGACCCCCGGCCAGGTGCGGAGCGCGCAGGACATCGGTGCCAGCGAAAACAACGCGCCCGTGTACGAAGTGCACTACGTCTATGTCGACCACCTGGGCCGCCAGCGCAGCGGCGTCTCCTACACCGCCGGCGGCGTGCAGCCGGGCAGCCAGGTGACAGTGCAGTACCTGACCAGCGCGCCCGAGATCTCGCGCATCAAGGGGATGCGCCGCCGGCCCTTCAGCTTCTGGGCCGTGTTCCCCATCATCTTCCCGCTGATCGGTTTGGGCTTTGTGTACTCGGGGATCCGTCACGGCTTGAAGGCCAACCGCCTGCTGGCGCGCGGTCGCATCGCCTTCGGGCGCCTGGTTTCCAGCGTCCCCACCGGGGCCAGGATTAACGAGCGCCCGGTGATAAGGCTGACCTACATCTTCAAGACCCCCGATGGGGAGGAGTGGGAGGCCACCGCCACCAGCCATGAGGTGGAGGACCTGACCGACGAGGCCCAGGAGCCGTTGCTCTACGACCCCGACGACCCCTCCACGGCGGTCCTGCTGGACGACCTGCCCGGAACGACGCGCTTCGATTCGGCGGGACGGCTGATGCCGGCCAGTCCTTTCGCCGCGGTGCGAGTGCTCCTTCTCCCGACCATCACTGTGATCGGGCATGGCTGGTATGTGTTGAATACGCTGCTGCGCTAAGCCCGTCTCAATCCGCGCCGTCTCCCCCGGCGGCCCTAGATCCATTCGCGCGGCTGGAAAGGAAACCCTGATGTGGTTTACCAGGCATAAGCTGCGCCTGCGCGGCGCTTTCGGGGCCTACCCGCGCCCTTTCTGGACCCTGGTGGGGGTCACGTTCATCGATCGCCTGGGCGGTGCGCTGCTTTACCCTTTCTTCGCCCTCTGCATCACCATGCGCTTTGGCGTTGGGATGACCCAAGTTGGCGTGCTAATCGCCATTTTTGCCATTTCCAGCTTCGTGGGCCAGATGCTTGGCGGGGTGCTGAGCGACCGCCTGGGCCGCAAGGGAATGTTGATTTTCAGTTTGATCAGCACCTCCTTCACCAGCGTGCTGATGGGGCTGGTGGATTCCCTGGCGGCCTTTTTCTTGCTGGCTGCCTTCGTCGGCACCCTGACGGAGGCGGGCCCGCCCGCCAGGCCATGGTGGCCGATCTGCTCCCCGAGCGGCAACGGGCCCAGGGGTTTGGCTTCTTGCGGGTGGCCGTCAACCTGTCGGTCACCATCGGCCCTGTCCTGGGGGGCCTGCTGGCCCGCCAATCATACATCTACCTGTTCCTGGCGGACGCCCTGGTGAGCTCCATCAGCGCCCTCATCGTCTGGCGCGCCATGCCGGAGACCAGGCCCGCACCCCGCGAGGGGGCCGCAGAAGAGAGCATGGCTACCACTTTTCGCGGCTATGGCCGGGCGTTGCGCGACACGCCCTTTATGCTCTTCCTGCTGGCCGGGATCCTGACCGGAATGGTGTACGTGAACCTGAATACCACCCTAGGCGTCTACCTGCGGGATGTGCACCGGGTGCCCGAGTCGGGTTACGGGCTGCTGCTGAGCCTGAACGCCGCATTGGTGGTGCTGTTTCAGTTCGCCATCACCCGCCGCATCGAGGGCTATGCACCCTTGTTGATGATGGTCCTGGGAGCGGTCCTGTATGCGGTGGGGTTTGGCATGTATGGCTTTGCGGCTTCTATGGCTCTGTTCGGCTTGGCGATGACCATCCTGACGGTGGGTGAAATGCTCATCGCCCCTGTGGCGCAGGCGATGGTGGCGGGCTTCGCCCCTGAGGATATGCGCGGGCGCTACATGGCCATTTTCGGCTTCTCATAGGGGATCCCCTGCGCGCTGGGGTCACTGCTGGCGGGTTTGGTGTTGGACTGCTCCGAGCCGCGCTACCCATGGTGGGCAGCGGGGGCCGTGGGCCTGTTGGCGGCCGCAATGTACCTGTGTGGCTCAACGGGCGGGCGCGCGCTGCCCGGGTGGCGCCCTCTGCGCCGCCGGCCGCCTAACCAGCCAGGGCGCGGGAGAAGCCAGGGCCACGCTGCAGCGCGTGGCCCTGCGCTGTTGCGCCCAGCCCGGCGGCGCGCCTCTTGGGCTCCGTTTGGCGGTCTGAGAGCGAAACCTGCCCGGTGATGGGGCAGGTGCCCTTGAAATCGGAGTCGTAAGCGGTGAACAACAAAGGCATGGGTCTCGGGGCGCAGGCGGGGGAAGCGAGGATGTTCGCCTCTCAGTAATTGGTGACCATATCGATCAACCCCCGTTGGCGCGCCTGGGCCTCGCACCAGCGGAAGGCGACGATCGACAGGGCGCTGAAGATCAGCGCCAGGCCGATCAGAATGGCGAAGAGTTGTTGGTTGGAGAGCCCGCTCAGGGTGGGGAAGGCCTGGGCCACCTGGCCTACCAGGGAACGGCGTAACAGCTCCAGCCAATAGGTCAGGGGCATGGCGAAGCCCACCGGGCGCAACCAGACGGGCAGCACCTCCAGGGGGAAAACCGCCCCGCTGAAGAGGTAAAGGGATCCGGCGACCGCCTCTCCCAGGAACCAGACGTGGTGGGCGGTGAGCAGGGTGACGCCCGCCAGGAGCAGGCCCATAGCAGCCAGCATTACCACCCCCACCGCCAGCGCCGCCAGGAACGTAGGCCAGTCCACCAGGGCCAGATCCAGCGGCAGATGGAGAAAGATCACCCCGGCCAGGATGGTGATGAAGACCGAGACGGTGGCGGTGATGAAGCGCGCCACCCCGCGGCCGGCCAGGTAGAAGGGGATGCGGATGGGGGCGATGTACATGTATTTCAGGGTCTTGTAGTGCTCGCGGTCGTCGATGACCGCCCAGGAAATGCCGGTCATCACCGCGCCCACGTAGATGTAGAAGGCGTTGCCCAGGTAGATGTAGGCGAAGATGGGCTCCTGGAAGGCGCCCTGGGTGACCACGCCGTACATGACCACCAGGATGGCCGCGCCGGAGATGGGCTTGATGATCGAATAGACGGCGAAGAGGAAGGGATCGGTCCAGTTGGACTCGATCTGCCAGCCCAGCCAGGCGGCGGTGCGCAGGGAGCGGAAGGCTTGGCGGAGGGCGGTACTCATCGGCGGCTCTCCGTCAGGCGGCCCTCGCGAATGGCCAGGCGTTCCATGTGGCGCAGCAGCCAGCGGGCCGCGAGCAGGAAAANGACGCTCAGCANNGCCAGGGCGCCCAGCTCTATGCGCACNTCCAGGAACCCCAGCGAGGGGCCCACTGAAAAGGTGAGCTGGCGCATGGCGTCCAGGCCCAGGGTGAGAGGGATGATGGAAGCGCCGATGGCTACCCAGAAGTTAAGGCTCTTGACCGGGAAGTAAAAGCCGGAGAGCAAGTAGACCGGTTCCTGGGCCAGGTTGGAGAGATGCCAGGCCTCCCGGCTGAGCAGCAGGAAGAGGGAGGCGAACATCATCCCCATGCCGTAGAGGGCGATCATGGTCAGGATGAAGGCCACGAAGAGCGCCAGGTAGGATTGCACGGTGAACTGTACATTGAAGATCAGGGTGCCCAGCAGGGTGATAGCCGCCGCGCGCAAGGCTGTGGCGGTCATCCCGCCCACGGCCATGCCCAGCAGGATGGCCATCAGGGGCGCGGGGGCCATGATGTACAGCGCCAGGTTGCCCTGTTCCTTCTCCCAGTAGAGCTGGCTGGACATGCTCCACAACACGTTCATCCAGAAGGCGGTCATCGCCCCGCCCATGAGCACAAAGCCCACATAGGCCTCGGGCGCGCCGATGGCGCGGTAGACGAAGACGTAGGCCGAGACGGCCAGCAGGGGCAGGAAGACGTCGAAGAACATCCAGGAGCGCTCGCGCTGCTGGGCGACCACGCGCGGATAGGCCCGCGCCATCACCGTTTGCAGGAACACCTTGGCCCTGCTGGCCTGGCGGGCCTCAATCGCGCTGGCCACGCTCCACCTCCTCCATGCTGGCCCCCACCAGGTGGACGAAGACGTCCTCCAGGGTGGGCTCGCGCTTGATCAGGTGCAGCAGGCGCACGTTGTGGGCGCTGAGCTCGTTGACCACCGCAGCCAGGGCAGCCTCTTCCTNCAGGATCATTTCCAATTGCACCTTGCCGTCCCCCAACTTGTGCGCCAATCGGCGCACGCCCGGCAGGCGGGCCAGCGCCTCGGGCGCCAGGCCGTTGAGCGGGCTGACCTCCAACTGGAAGATGGCCTCGCGCTGCAGTTGGTGCTTAAGCGCCTCGGGGGTGTCGCAGGCCAGCACACGGCCTTTGTTGATGATCGCCACCCGGTCGCACAGCTGGTCGGCCTCCACCATGGTGTGGGTGGTGAGCAGGATAGTGCGGCCGGGCCGCTCCTCCATCCAGCGCTGGATATAGCTGCGCACCTCGCGGGCGGCGGTGACGTCCAGCCCCAGGGTGGGCTCGTCCAGGAAGAGCACCNGCGGGTCGGTNAGGAAGCCGCGCACGATGTTCATTTTCTGGCGCAGGCCGGTGGAGAGGTCGGAGGACTTGGTGTTGATGCGGTCAGCCAGGCCCACCACCTCCAGCAGCTCCTGGATGCGCCGGTTGGCCTCTCTGGAGGGGATGCCGTAGAACTGAGCGAACATCCACAGGTTCTCACGCACGGTGAGCAGGCCGTAGCCGGAGGCCTCGCCGCCGGAGACCATGTTGATCAGCGGGCGGATGCGCTCAGCCTCTTTGACCACGTCGTGGCCGGCGACGAAGGCCTGGCCGCTGGTGGGGGCCAGCAGGGTGGTGAGAATCTTGATCAGGGTGGTCTTGCCCGCGCCGTTGGGCCCCAACAGGCCGAAAAGCTCACCCCTGCGCACCTGGATATTCACCTCCTGCAGGGCGACCAGCTCCTTGGGCTCGTTTTTCTTCCCGCCGCGGATCTTGTAGATGCGGCCCAACTGGCGCGTCTCGATGGCTAGCGGTTCGGACATCCAGCTCTCCGTTCTGCCACCCGACGAAAAAAAGGAGTATTTCGGTGAAATTCGGACTGATCTTGTCCGTCTTATGGCGGTTTGATTCTCCCAGAGGTGAGAGGGTTGGTCAAGGGGGAGAGCTGCAGGGGAGTTGAACCCATAGCGAATTCTTATAGAATAAGCATGGGCCTGTCTACACAAGTCTGGCCCTTGTCCAGCGGTGAGGAATGACGCGACGCCCTGGTTGCCTTCGCCGAATCCGCCTCGCGTCCCCCATGAAAGTGAGGAAAAAAATGGACGAGCGCGATGCGGTTGATGTCAGTGAAGCACAGATCGCTGTTCACTGGCGGGAGGAAGGTTACGTCCATCCTCCTCCAGAGTTCATCGCCCAGGCCAACCTGGTGGACCCGGATATCCATGAGCGTTTCAGCCTGAAAAATTTCCCCGAGTGCTTTAAAGAATACGCCGATCTGCTCACCTGGTATCAGTACTGGCACACCACCCTGGATACCAGCGACGCCCCATGCTGGAAGTGGTTTGTGGGGGGCAAGATCAACGCCGCCTATAACTGCGTCGACCGCCACCTGGGGGAATACCGCAACAAAGCCGCGTTCATCTATATCCCTGAACCGGAGGATGAACCCCATGAGATCCTGACCTATCAAGAGCTCTACGTGCGGATCAACGAGTTTGCCGCCTTGTTGCGGGACTTTGGCGGGGTCAAAAGGGGCGATCGGGTGACCATCCATATGCCCATGGTCCCCGAGCTTCCGGTGGTCATGCTGGCCTGCGCCCGGCTGGGAGCCATTCACTCGGTGGTCTTCGGCGGCTTCAGCGGCAGTGCCTGCGGCGACCGCATCGCCGATTCGGGCAGCCGGGTGCTGGTCACCATGGACGCCTATTTCCGGGGCGGCAAGCTGCTGGACCACAAGATTAAGGCCGACGAGGCGGTGGAGTCGGCTGCCCGCCAAGGCCAGGTTGTGGAGAAGGTGCTGGTCTGGCGGCGCTTCCGCGGCGAGTACGCCTCTCAGAGGCCCATGGTGGCCGGCCGCGACTTCTTTGTCGAGGACCTGCTGGGGGACTACAGGGGGGAGAGGGTTGAGCCCGAGCGGATGCCCGCCGAGGCCCCGCTCTTCCTGATGTACACCAGCGGCACCACCGGCAAACCCAAAGGCTGCCAGCACAGCACGGGCGGCTATCTGGCTTATGTGGCGGGCACCACACGCTACGCGCAGGACATTCACCCCGAGGATGTCTACTGGTGCCTGGCGGACATCGGCTGGATCACCGGCCATTCCTACATCGTATATGGCCCCCTGGCCTTGGCGGCTACCAGCGTGCTCTACGAGGGCCTGCCCACCTGTCCGGACGCCGGCCGCCCCTGGCGCATTGCGGAGCGCCTGGACGTCAACATCTTCCACACCGCGCCGACCACCATCCGCATGCTGCGCAAAGCAGGGCCGGAGGAGCCCTGGAAGTACAATTATCAGTTCAAGCACATGACCACCGTGGGTGAGCCGATTGAACCCGAGGTGTGGAAGTGGTACCACCAGGTGGTGGGCAAGGGCAAAGCGGTCATCGTGGACACCTGGTGGCAGACGGAGACGGGGGGGTTCCTGTGCAGCACCCTGCCTGCCATTCACCCCATGAAGCCTGGAAGCACCGGGCCGTGCATGCCGGGCATCCATCCGGTGATTTATGACGAGGAGGGCAACGAGATTGCAAAGGGCTCGGGCGTGGCGGGAAACATCTGCATCCGCAACCCCTGGCCCGGGGCCTTCCAGACTATTTGGGGTGACCGCGAGCGGTACGTGGCCACCTACTACGCCAAGTACTGCAAGAATCCAGAGAGTAAGGACTGGCGCGACTGGCCCTACTTCACCGGCGATGCGGCGGTGCTGGCCGAGGACGGCTACTACCGCATTTTGGGGCGGGTGGACGATGTGATTAACGTGGCCGGCCATCGGCTGGGCACCAAGGAAATCGAATCCGCCTGCCTGCTGGTGCCCCAGGTGGCGGAGGCCGCTGTGGTCCCCATGGCGGACGAGATCAAGGGCCGGGTGCCCGATGTCTATGTTTCGCTCAAACCAGACATCGAGCCCTCCCCCGCGATTGAGGCGGAGGTGGTGCGTTCCATTGAGACCAGCATCGGCAAGATCGCGCGGCCCAAGCATGTTTACATTGTTCCGGACATGCCCAAGACGCGCTCGGGCAAGATCATGCGCCGGGTCCTTGCCGCGCTGTCTAATGAGCGCGATGTGGGCGACGTGACCACCCTGGCCAACCCAGAGGTGGTGCAGGAAATCCGCCGTCTCGTGCACTCGCGCCGGGAGAAGGGGGAGGAGAGATAGGGGGAGACGAAAGCCCCTGTGCGCCCTGGAGGGGAAGCCTGAGGGCTATCCCAAAGGGCCTACCGCGATCGCCCCCCGCGGCGTTCCTATTGATGGGCGCCATGCCCAGAGAGGCGCGGGGCAAGCTGGAAGGCCTGCCGCCCGATTCTTGATAGCAGGATGAGCGCATGAGAGCTCTATCGATGGCTGTTCGCTCGGCTGCAGACCCGCCAAACGAACTCCAATAATGCCTCTCTGGGGAGGGCGCGCGCCAGCATATTCTGCGCTCGCCCGGGCCCTTTAGGATCCGCCGCCACGGGCCTGCCCTTAGGGTATAATGAGACATAACAAGTCAGGATTCTTGCGCCTGGCTCATCGAACGGGCTGTTCTCCAACGTCCTGCTATCTTCTCTCTTGGCCACCTGGGCAGAGTGGACGCGACAAGGGGGCCAGGGATGGGCCGACCTGGCTGATTTCGGGGCGAGGGAAGATGAACATGGATGTAGAGGGTTTGGAAGTTGTTCGGGCCAGAGTCGCAGAGCTGACCGCGCCGCGCGCGCAGGCATCAGAAAAGTGCTCCCACCTGGACCAAATTGCCCTGGTCACGCCCGATGCTGAGGGCTGCAGCCAGTGCATCGCCCTGGGTGACACCTGGGTCAACCTGCGCCTCTGCCTGACCTGCGGGCAGGTGGGTTGCTGCGACGACTCCAAGAACAAGCACGCCAGCAAGCATTACGCGGAAGTCGGGCATCCCATCATCATGTCGTACCAGCCAGGCGAAGATTGGGTCTGGTGCTACAGCGATGAGACCCGGGTGGCCTAGCCCTCTGCCCCTTCGACGGATCGAGACGCTGCTTTTCACCCCACAGCTGGACCCCCGGCGCATCCTTTCCGCGGCCTTGCTCGCCGAGCGCTGGGTTTCCCTTTCTGTTGTGGTTAGGCCGGCTTGCTGGCAGTAGCAGACAGGAATTCTATTTTGGCACGCGGAATATGGCATAAAGCCAATCGAATGGTCGCAAATATGGGCGCCGGGCCCGAGGACGGGCAGGCGCTGCGCCTGCAACAGCGGCTGTTGGTGGGCGTCAGTTTCATGTTCATCCTGGCGGGGGGCATTTGGGGGTTGGTCTACATCCTCTTCGCCGAGCTCGTCGCTGGCCTGATTCCCATCTCCTACGCCCTGGTCTCCCTGCTCAGCTTCGCCCTCTTCGCCCTCACCGGGCGCTATCGTCTCTATCGCTTCAGCCAGCTCGCGCTGATTCTCCTGCTGCCCTTCTTCCTCATGATCGCCCTGGGAGGTTTTTTCAACTCCAGCGCGGTGATCCTGTGGGCCGTGATCTGCCCGCTGGGCGCGTTGCTCTTCGCCAATGTCCGCCAGGCGCCCCTTTGGCTGGCGGCCTATTGGGGGCTGCTCATCTTGAGCGGCTTCCTGGAGCCGCGCTTGGGCCTGGCCAACAATCTCCCTGAACCCCTGGTGGTCGGTTTCTTCGTCATGAACCTGGGCGTTGTTTCCACCATCGCCTTTATCCTGCTGGCCTACTTCGTGCAGGGGAAAAACAAGGCCCTTGACCTGCTGGCCAGGGAGCGGGAGAAGTCGGAGCGCCTGCTGCTGAACGTCCTGCCCCAGGGGATCGCGGCCCGATTAAAGGATGAGAACCAGATCATCGCCGAGCATTTTGAGAGTCTGAGCGTGCTGTTCGCTGATGTGGTCGGATTCACACCATTGTCGGCCCGCTTGGCGCCCCAGGAGATGGTCGGGCTGCTCAACCGGGTTTTCTCCCATTTTGACACCCTGGTGGAGAAGTACGGTCTGGAGAAGATCCGCACCATCGGCGACAACTACATGGTGGTTTCGGGGGCTCCCGAACCGCGCCCAGACCACGCCCACGCCTTGGCGGACATGGCCCTGGAGATGAATCGCTACATTGTGCACAACGACGCCTCGGGGGATGGCCGGTTGAGGTTTCGAATCGGCATCAACGCCGGCCCGGCCATCGGCGGGGTGATCGGGCAGCAGAAGTTTCACTATGACGTGTGGGGCGAGTCAGTCAACCTCGCCAGCCGCATGGAGTCCCAGGGTGTGCCGGGGAAGATCCAGATCGCCGAGCCGTTCCACCGCCTGATCAGGGACGATTTCATCTGCACGCCTCGCGGCCGCATTGAGGTTAAAGGAGTCGGAGAAATGCAGACCTGGTTCCTGGAGGGCCGCAGGGCGCGGGCTGGGCTGGCTGCACAGGCCACCCTGGGGGATGGGGGTGCTGAGTGAGTGAGGGCGGGGCGGCAGGGCGTTGGACCCGGGGGGTGCGAGGGCCAGACGGAGATTATGAACAGGAGCGCGCAGCATGAAAAAACCGATCATTGTGACCGTAGACGACGAGCCCCAGGTGCTCAACGCCATTGTGCGCGACCTGCGGGCCCATTACCGCGAGCAATACCGCATTTTGAAGGCGGGCTCGGCGGCGGAGGGGCTGGAGACGGTGCGGGCGTTAAATCAACGCGGCGACAGCGTGGCCCTCTTCCTGGCCGATCAGCGCATGCCGGACATGACGGGAACCGAGTTCCTGCAGGAAGCGCAGCAGGTGTTCCCCGAAGCNCGCAAGGTCTTGCTGACCGCCTATGCCGACACCGAAGCGGCCATCACCAGCATCAACACCATCGGCCTGGATCATTACTTGATGAAGCCCTGGCACCCGCCGGAACAAAACCTCTACCCGGTTCTGGACGACCTGCTCAGCGACTGGCAGGCCACAGTGGTGCTACCCTACGCGGGGATCCGCATTGTGGGGGCGCGCTGGTCGGCCAGCAGCCACCGGGTCAAGGACTTCCTGGCCCGCAACCAGGTGCCCTATCAGTGGCTGGACCTGGAGCGCAGCCCTGAAGCGGTGCAATTGATGGAGGGCCTGGGGGGGAGCGAGGCGCGCTTGCCCGTGGTTTTCTTCCCCGATGGAGAGGCGCTGGTTGATCCCGACAATCGCGCCCTGGCGGCCAAGGCCGGCCTGACCACCGAGGCCAAGCGGCCTTTCTACGACCTGATCATTGTGGGCGGCGGGCCCGCGGGGCTGGCCGCCGCGGTGTATGCCGCTTCGGAAGGCCTGCGCACGGTGATGATCGAGAAGGAAGGGGTGGGCGGCCAGGCGGGTACCAGCGCCCGCATCGAGAATTACCTGGGCTTCCCCAAGGGTCTCAGCGGCGCGGACTTGGCGCGGCGGGCGGCCACCCAGGCCAAACGCCTGGGCGCTGAAATCCTCACCGCCCAGGAAGTGGTGAGCATTCGGGTTGAGGATACCTACCGGGTGGTGGAACTCTCCGACGGCACGGAGCTGAGCAGCCATGCGGTGTTGATCGCCACCGGGGTGGACGTGCGGCGCCTCGACGTCCCCGGCCTGGATGAGCTGACCGGCGCGGGTGTCTACTACGGCGCGGCGGTCACCGAAGCGGCCAGCTACCGCGGCGAGCGGGTGTTTGTGGTCGGCGGGGCCAACTCCGCCGGGCAGGGCGCGGTCTTCCTCTCCCAGTACGCCGAGCAGGTGACCATGCTCGTGCGCGGCAGCTCCCTGGATGTGAGCATGTCCTCCTATCTCATCGACCAGATTGATGCCATTGACAACATCGAGGTGAGGCTGCGCTGCACGGTGGAGGAAGTCCAAGGCGATGGAAATCTAGAGTCCGTGGTCGTCTACCACAAGGACAAGGATGCGCGCCAGACGCTGGAGGGCAAAGGTATGTTTGTCTTCATCGGCGCGGTGCCCCGCACGGAATTTGTGCGTGAGTTGATTGAAACCGATAGGGCGGGTTTCGTCCTCACCGGCCCCGATCTGATGGCCAACGGCGCACGGCCCAAGGGGTGGAGGTTGAAGCGCGATCCCTATCTGCTGGAAACAAGCGTGCCCGGGGTTTTCGCCGCCGGGGATGCACGCCACGGCTCGGTGAAGCGGGTCGCCACCGCCATCGGCGAGGGTTCGGCCACCCTGCAATCCATCCACCGCTACCTGGGCACCGTGTGAGCGAGCAACGGGTCGTCCATCTGGCCCGAGGCCGCCAATCGCCTGATCCTTCGGGTTGGCGCAGGGCGCATTTCGGACGAGCCCAGCGGGCTGGGGTAGATTGANNAGACACATGGAAGCCTTTCTCAAGAACGTACCCCTCTTCTCCGGCCTCTCCCAGGAGGACTTGAGGCGCCTGGCCGCCTCGGTGGAGGAGGTCCATTTGCAAAGCGGGGAGCTGCTCTTCAAGCAGGGAGATGTGGGGGACAAGGCCTATATCATCCGTGCGGGCGAGCTGGAGATCCTCAGGGAGGCCGAAGGCCGCGAGGTGTTGTTGGCTGTGCGCAAAGCGGGCGAGGTGATCGGCGAGATGTCCCTGCTGCAAGAAGCGCCGCGCCTGGCCTCGGTGCGGGCGCACTCCGACGGCGTCCTCCTGGCCCTGAGCCTGGAGACCCTGGATGACCTGCTGAACACGCGCCCCAGCGCGGCGCGCGCCATGCTGCACACCATCACCGCCCGCCTGCGCTCCACGGAGGCTCTGCTGCGCCAGAGTGAAAAGATCGCCCAGCTGGGCACATTGACCGCCGGCGTGGCTCACGAGCTCAACAACCCCGCGGCGGCCATCCAGCGCGGAGCCGGCCAACTGAAAGATACGCTGGCCCAGTTCAGCGACTCCATCCAGGCCCTGGCGGGGCTGGATTTGTCGGCGGGCCAAAGGGCGGAGCTGCAAACCCTGGGCGAGCGGGCACGCCGGGCGGCCTCCAGGCCCGGCGACCTGGATTCCCTGACCCGCGGGGACCTGGAAGAGGAAGTGGAATCCTTCCTGGAGGAGAGCGGGCTTGTAGACCCCTGGGATCTGGCGCCGGCGCTGGTCGCCCAGGGTTACGACGCCCAGGGGCTCGCCCAGCTTCGAACGCAATTCCCCAACGGCCGCTTCCCTGTGGTGGTCGATTGGATTTGCTCGGCCTTCAACGCCAACAGCCTGCTGGAGGAGGTGGAGCAGGGCGCCAAACAAATCTCGAGCATCGTCAAGGCGCTCAAGAGCTACGCCTACCTCGATCAGGCCCCTGTGCAATGGATCGACCTGCATGAGGGCATCAATCAGACCCTGGTCATCCTGCGCAGCAAGCTGAAAACGGGCGTTACCGTGCACCGCGAGTACGCCCCTGATTTGCCGCGCATTCAAGCCTACGGCTCTGAGCTCAATCAGGTCTGGACCAACATCATCGACAACGCCATCGATGCCCTGGGGGGCAAGGGCGACATCTGGATCAAGTCCCGGCGCGAGGGGCAGTGGGTTGTGGTGGAGATTCGGGATAACGGCCCCGGCATTCCCCAAGAGATCCAGGGAAAGATTTTCGACACCTTTTTCACCACCAAAGGCCCCGGCAAGGGCACCGGCCTGGGCCTGGATATCAGCTACAACATCGTGGCCCAGAAGCATCGCGGCGATATCCGCGTGACCTCCGAGCCAGGGTTGACCTGTTTCGAGATCTGGCTGCCCCTGGATTTCGAAAATATGGACGCCCCGGCGGCGGCGGTTCCAGGGATCGAGCATCTGGATGACGGGGCCAAAAGCCGCCTCCTGCGCGCGGCGCAGGTCATCGCTGTGGTGGGGATCTCCCCCCGCCAGGATCGTCCGGCCTATTATGTGCCCCGCTACCTGCAGGAGGTGGGTTATCGGGTGATCCCTGTGCACCCCGAAGAGGGGGAGCTCCTGGGCGAGGCGGCCCATAGCGAGCTGGCGGACATCCCGCAGCCGGTGGATATCGTCCTGCTCTTCAAGCGGCCCGAGGACGTGCCGCCCATCGTTGACCAGGCCATCGCACTGGGGGCCAAGGCGGTGTGGATGCAGGAGGGGATCGTAAACGAGGCCGCGGCGGCCAAGGCGCGTCGCGCGGGGCTGCAGGTGGTGATGGACACCTGTATCCGCAAGGAGCACAAGCGGCTCATGGGGAAGGATGCGGGGTGACCTTGCCCCTCCGCAGAGGGGCCATGCGCTCCGAAGCGGGCGAGCGTGGCTCAAGGCGCTCAGAAAAGATTGTGGCGGATGGTTTTCTACCGATTGCTGTTGGCGCATTTGCTGGGTGATTTTGTCTTCCAATTGGACTGGATGGTGGCCCGCAAACGGCAGGTCTGGGCCGCCGGGCTCCATGTGTTGGTTCACCTGGCCACCATGCTGGTTCTGGTGGGGCCTGGGCGATGGGTCGTTTTGCCGCAGCTGGTGCTGCTGATCATCTTTCACTTCGCCCTGGATAAGGTCAAGATCAGCCTGCCAACCCGTCGAAGGCGTCTCAGCGTCCTGCTCTTTTTCATCGACCAGGCGGTGCATGTCCTCTCCATATGGTTCGTAGCGCAATGGATCGAAGGGGCCGCCCCGGCCGGGCTGCTGCCCGCTTCATCGCCGTTGATCGTCTATCTCATCGGGCTCTTGCTGGTCACCTATGTATGGTTCATCACCGAGCGCTTTGTGGTCGCTCGCGACCCCCAGTGGCTTGAGGAAATGCGCCGGCAGGCCCTTGGACGCATGCTTTTGCGCAGCGTGCTCTTTCTCGGTTGGTTGGCCTTGGGCCAGGTCACGTTCAATGGGGGGGTGATTGCTGGTATGCTATTCGTAAGGTTGCCGCGCAGTTATCGAAGGGAAAGCTTGCTGATCGATTTGGCGGTGAGCCTGGCTGGGGCGCTTTTCGTCCTGCTGGCCAGCTGAGCGCTGGCGCAGTTTATCCCCCAATGAAAGGAACTGAATGAGCACAGAAACACCCCGTTCTAAGGCCTTGCAGCGCCTGTGGCTGGCTGGCGTAGCGCTGTTGCTGGCCGCCGCGGCCTGCGCGCCGGCGCGGGAGAGCCCCGGGCAGATCCTGCGCATCTCCGCGGATGCCATTGTCCAGACCGACCCGGGGCTCATTTCCTCCGACAGCGAGGTGCTCGTGGCCAACGCGGTCTATGACTACTTGATCGACGTGGATGAGAAGAACCAGATCCAGCCGCGCCTGGCCAAATCGTGGGAGATCAGCGCCGATGGCCTGACCTACGTTTTCCAGCTCCACCGCGATGTGGCGTTTCATGATGGCTCCCCGCTCACCGCCCGGGACGTGGTCTGGACCTTTAATCGCCTGCGGGACCCCCATTCGGGCTACCCCACGGCCGACCTGTACAAGAACATCCTCTCCGTCGAGGCCACGGCCGAATATGAAGTCACCTTCACGCTGCAAAAGACCAACCCCTTCTTTCTCTACGACCTCTCGGATAACCACGCCTTGATCCTGAAAGCGGGGACGGAGGAATTCGGCCCGCGGTTCAACGGAACAGGGCCCTTCAAAGTGCTGCGCTACAGCCCGGAGGACCGCATCGAGCTGGCGGCCAACCCGGATTACTTCATCCAGGGACAGCCGAAGCTGGATGGTTTGGAGATCATCTTCTTCTCCCAGGCGGCCGCGGAGGCGGATGCCTTGAAGACCGGGCAGGTGGATCTGATCACCCAGATTTCTATCCCCCTCTATAAGGGTCTGGCCGGCGAGCCCGGCATCACCACATTCAGCGTGGCCACCAACGCCTTCGCCCTGATCAGGCTGCGCACAGACATGCCCCCCGGCGACGATCCGCGCGTCATGCAGGCGATGAAGCGGGCCATTGACCGCCAAAAGATCTTCGCGCTGGTCCAGCAGGGCCTGGGCGCCATGGGGCGGGACACGCCCGTCGGGCCGCTCTACACCGATCTCTANACAGAGGAGATCCCCCTTGCGGAGCGCGACCTGGATGGGGCGCGCCAATTGCTGGCAGAGGCGGGCTATGGCNAGGGCCTGGAGTTGACCTTGCGCTTGCCCGAGGCGCAGAATTTTCCCGACCTGGCCGTGGTGCTCAAGGAACAGCTCGCCCAGGTNGGGATCCAGGTGAACGTGCAGGTGGAGCCGGAGAGCGTCTATTATGGCGAGAACGGTTGGATGGACGCGGTCTTCGGGATCACGGGGTGGGGGTCGCGACCCTACCCCCAGTTTTACCTGGACGTCATGCTCACCTGCGGCGCGAAGTGGAACGAATCGCGCTTCTGCGACCCGCAATT
>Ga0180881_1124_pt1 | contig 17722 bp, 15 predicted proteins | sample Deesub1362A_J573_FD_124314 | JGI IMG/M metagenome (GOLD analysis project Ga0180881, IMG submission 124314) | Anaerolineales bacterium JdFR-61 | reverse complement strand
GGGCGTTGGGGAGGCGCTGGCCGTGGGTGAGGGGGTGGCCGTGGCTGAGGGGGTGAAGGTCGGCGATGGCGTTCCCGTCGGGGTGTCGCTGGGCGTAGTCGTGGCGGTGGAGGATGGAGTGGGCGCCGCAGCGCTCTTCGAGAAGACCTGCGGCGAGGCGGGGGGGATTGTGGGGGGGCCGCTGCTGGGCTCCCAGGGCGCGGAAAGGGCTGGAAAGGGCTGAGCCAGGCGGCGGGATGCCGGAACCCACCCCAGGTCCGTCAGGAATGTGTCCGCTTGGCCAGGCGAGGCGAGGCCGGGCAATCCGAAGGCGGCCTGGCCCACCACCACCAGGCCCAAGAAGGCCACCGCGGCGACGAGGGGCATCAAAATCATCCCCAGGAGAACGGTTCTGCGTATAGAAACGGGCCACCTCCCAAAATCTGGTTCACTCATTATAGCGGGCGGGGGGAAAGCCGGCTATAGGCGACTAGTACCAGAGTCCTGCTTGGGGGATGCTCTCAATCTCATGGGGCCTGCCCAACGCCAGGGCGTGGATGCTGGAAACGGGGGCTTCCAGGCTGCCTGAAAAGGCCCGCTCTGCCAGGAGAGCGTTTCAGGATCTCTTTGGCCAGGGGCCGAGGGCCGGTGATACAATCGCCCCCATGGACTTCTGGGGCAGATGGGCAGGGTGCGCAATCGGGCCTTGGGGCAGGATGGCGCTGCTGGCAGGTCTGGCCCTGGCCGGCTGCGGCGCGTGGCCCGCTGGCTTGGAGCCCCCGGCGACGCTGCGCCCCGATCCCCCGGCCAAGGCCAGCCCCACATTCGTTCCATCTCCGATCGCCCCGATCCCCTCAGCTACCCCTACCAGGACACCAACTCCTTCGCCCACACCCGACCCCTACGCCGGGCTGACCATCGCCGACCTGGCCGCCCGGGGCTACGGGAAGGGGATCCTGGAGGCGGATGAACCCGTGTGGATGGAGCCCGCCTTCCAACGCGCCTTTTTCACCTACCCCAGCGACGGGCTGAGCATCCATGGTTTCATGGACATCCCAGCGGGGGAAGGGCCCTTCCCTGTGGTGGTGCTCCTGCACGGCTACATCCGGCCTGACCTCTATCACACCCTGACCTACACCACCCGCTACGCGGACGCCCTGGCCCGTGCGGGCTATTTCGTCTTGCATCCCAACTTCCGCAACTACCCGCCCTCCGATGATGGGCCCAACCCCTTCCGGGTTGGCTATGCCGTGGACACCCTCAACTTGCTGGCCCTGGTTCGAAAGCAGGGCGGGAAGCCCGGCCCGCTGGAAAAGGCCGATCCGCGGCGCATCGGCCTCTTTGGTCACAGCATGGGCGGCGGGATCGCCATCCGGGTGATGACAGTGAGCGAAATCCCGGGCGCGGTGGTGCTCTACGGGGCCATGAGCGGCGACGAGCGCCGCAACTATGAGAAGATCATGGAGTGGTCCGACGGCCAGCACGGGGCCTGGGAGCTGAGCACGGCCGAGGGGGACTTGCAGCGCATTTCGCCCATCTACTTCCTGGATCGCGTGCGAGCCGCGGTGAGCATCCACCATGGCCAGGCGGATGACGTGGTGCCGCCGGAATGGTCGGAGGATTTGTGCGCCCGGCTGCAGGCTTTGGGGAAGGCGGTGGAATGCTTCATCTATCCGCACCAGCGACACACCTTTGCCGGCTCCGGGGATCGCCTGTTTCTGGAGCGGGTGGTGGCCTTTTTCGCGGTGCACCTCTCTGCCTCCACGCCGTAAGCCATCCGCACCAAGGCCATTGGCGTTATGCTTCGTTGGCAGCGTGCGCAGGGGACAAGGGCGGATGGGTTGGATGGCTGCAGGCGGCAGGGGGCGATGGGTCAGGCTGCGTGCCGGCTTTTCGTTGATGCGGGCAGCGCGCTGGGGTCTATTTGGCTTCCGAGAAGAATATTGTATAATGTGGTATATACCGGATATATCAGGTCCCCTCCTGTGGATGCGAAAAGCTCGATTCCCCTTTACCTGCAGCTTCGCGATGAGCTCATGCGGCGCATCCGTTCGGGTGAGTTCAAGCCCCTGGATCGGCTGCCCTCAGAAAGGGAGCTCTGCGAGACCTACCAGATCAGCCGCATGACGGTGCGCCAAGCGCTCCAATCTCTGGTGAGGGATGGGCTGCTCTACACCCGGGTGGGCAAGGGGACCTATGTCAGCCCGGTGAAGTTCGAACAAGATCAGTCGCTCTCGGGCTTCACCGAGGAGATGCGCAAGAGCGGGCGCATGCCCACCAGCAAGGTGCTCAATTTCAGCACCATCCCCGCCTCAGCCAGCCTGGCCGGCGCCTTGGGCGTGCTTCCCAACAGCCCCGTCTACCGCCTGGAACGGCTGCGCATGGTTGAGGATGCGCCCATCGCCTTCGAAAGGGCCCACATCCCCAAGGAACTCTGCCCAGACCTGCAGCGATACGATTTTGGGCGCCAGTCCCTTTACGACGTGATGCGCCGCATCTATGGCCTGCAGTTGGTCAGCGCCCAACAGACCATTCAAGCGGCCATTGCCGACGAGCAGGAAATGGCGCTCTTCAACTTGGACCGACCCCTGGCCGTCCTGCGGATGACGCGCCGGACGATGACCGATAAGAACGTTGTCGCCGAATACGTGGAATCCGTGTATCGCGGGGACAGTTATGTCCTACGGGCTTTCCTGGTGGCCCAACGGCCACCGGCATCGTAGCCCTCTCCCTGCGGTCTGGCTCGAAGGGGGCTGGTCCAGGACGGATGGGAAGCGAGAGGCAAGGGGAGAAAACCGAAATCGGGAGGCAGAGCGATGATCCGGATTATGACCGTCTGCGGCGTCGGCATGGGGACCAGCTTGCTGCTCAGGATGCACGTTGAGGATGTGCTCAAGGACCTGGGGGTCAGAGCACAGGTTGAAGCGCAAGATGCCAATCAGGCTCGCGGCGCGCGGGTGGATCTGATCCTCACCTCCCCGCCCCTGGTGGATGTCTGCTCAGGGGGCCACGCGCCTGTGCGCGCCATACACAGCTTTGTCGACAAGGACGAAATCCGCCGGGTGCTGGTGGAATTCCTGCAAGAGAAGGGTCTCTTGGCCCAAGACCCACCCCCGGGGGAATAAGACACTGCTCAGGGCTCTGGAAAAGAAAGGAGGCGTTGTGTAGCGAAAAAAGGCCCGAATTGCCACGAGCATTCGCATCCAGCTCGCACTCGTTGAATGACCAGGAGGAAAATCGTGGATATCCTTGTTTCGATTGCCAAGTTCCTCGCCGACAATATTTTCAGCCAGCCGGCCCTGCTGGTTGGTCTCATCGCCATGGTGGGGCTCATCACCCAGCGCAAGACCTTCAGCGAAGTGGTTGTCGGCTCGATGAAAACGGCCGTCGGCTTCCTGATCATGGCCAAGGGCGCCGGGATCGTGGTCGAGGCGCTGCTGGCCTTCACGCCCATCCTGCAGAGCGCGTTCGGCGTGGAAACCGCTCCGATCCCTGAGACGGCCATGGGGCTCGACGCGCTGATTAACAACTACGGCAGCATCGCGGCTCTGATCATGGCCTTCGGCTTTCTCTTCCATGTGCTTCTGGCCCGCTTCACCAAATTCAAATACATCTACCTGACCGGCCACTTGATGTTTTGGATCGCCCTGGTCCTGGTGGCCATCCAGGTGGAGATCAACCCCAACGCCTCAACCTTCAGCATGGTGGCCATTGGGTCGCTCATCGCCGGGCTCTACTGGACCTTGCAGCCGGCGTTCACCCAGGGGCTGATGCGGGTTGTCACGGGCGGAGACGAATTGGCCTTGGGCCATACCTCGGCCTCCTCGGCCTGGCTGTCCGGAAAGCTAGGCGCGTTGGTGGGCACACCGGAAAAGAGCACGGAGAAGCTCGCCCTGCCCTCCTGGCTCGGCTTCTTCCGCGACGTCACTGTGGCTACGGCGGTGGTCATTTCCGTGGTGGTCCTCATCGCCGCCATCTTCGCTGGCCCGGAGCAGGTGCAGCCGCAGGCCGGGAATCTGCACTATCTGGTCTTCGCCGCGCTTCAAGGCCTCACCTTTGCCGTGGGCATCGCCGTGCTGCTGGTGGGTGTGCGCATGGTTTTGGGCGAGATCATCCCCGCCTTCCGCGGCATCGCCATGAAGATCGTCCCGGGGGCCAAGCCCGCTCTGGATTGCCCCATCGTCTTTGACTATGCCCCCACCGCGGTGCTGTTCGGCTTCCTTTCGGCCTTCGTGGTGTTCATCGTCCTGATGGTGATCTTCGGGGCCATCGGCTGGGCGGTGATCGTGCCGCCGATGATCATGCTCTTCTTCCCCGGCGGAACCTGCGGCGTCTTTGGCAACGCCACCGGTGGTGTTCGCGGCGCGATCCTGGGCGGTGCGATCCTGGGCCTGATCCTGGCCTTTGGGCAGGCCATCACCATGCCCATGCTTTCCACCACCTCGCCGGAGTTGGCCCAACTGGCCGACCCCGACTGGTACCTGATCATCTGGATCTTCAAGCCGTTGATCGGGCTCGTCTCCGGCCTGTTTGGAGGCTGACGGGCAATCGGCCCGGCGGGATCCTCAGCGCTCGGATTAGGTCCGCAGGCGCTGGGGATCCCGACCGCCATCTGCGAGGTATGCTGATCCTATGCCAAAACTAGAGCATGCGGGGAAACTGTTTGCTGTCGCCGTGGACACCATCCAGCGGGTCGTTCAGGAGGAGGCCGGCAATCTGGAGGCAGCCGCCCAGTTGGTGGCGAAAAGCCTGGCCTCTGGCGGTGTGTTGCATATCTTCGGCGCGGGCCACTCCCACTTGTTTGCCGAGGACCTGGCTTATCGCGCCGGGGGGCTGGTGCCCGTGAATCCCATCCTGGACATAGGCTACACCCTGATGGCCGGCCCGCCCTCCCGCAGCACCCGCCTGGAACGGCTTGAGGGCTACGCGGAAGCGCTGCTGGAGAACTACGACTTGCGCCCCGGCGAAGTCCTGATTGTGATGTCGCAGTCGGGCCGCAATCCCGGCCCCGTGGAGGCCGCGTTGAGCGCCAAGCGCCGCGGCCTGCATGTGGTCGCGGTCACCTCCTTGGGCCACTCCCGGGCTGTGGAAAGTCGCCACTCCAGCGGAAAACGGCTCTTCGAGCTGGCCGATGTGGTCATTGATAACCACGTACCCATGGGTGATGCAGCCCTGGAGCTGGCGCCTGGCCGCCCGAGGGTTGCTCCGCTTTCCACCATCGTGGGCGCTGCAATCCTGCAGGCGTTGGTGGCTGAGGTGGCCGGGCGCCTGCTGACAATGGGCCTGGAACCGCCCATTTGGATCAGCTCCAACGTGCCGGGAGGGGACGAGCACAACCAGCGCCTGGCAGCCCAATACCCCTCCCGGCTCAGGCACTTCTGATGGTCGCCCTCTCCCACCGGAGGCTCGCAACCAGGGGCATCAGGCCGAAGAGGGGTGCGCGCAATTCGAAGGTGAATTTGGGATGACCAACCTGGCCTTGACCCACGCCACGCTGTACACCCCCGAAGATGAGATCCAAGATGGCGTGCTGCTCGTCGAGGGCGGGAAAATCCTTGCCTGCGGGCCGCGCGCGCAAGTGCCCGTCCCTGCTGATGCGGAGCGCCTTGACCTGCGGGAGAAAAGGGTCTTCCCTGGCCTGATCGACGTGCACATACATGGCCTGCTAGGGCACAGTGCCATGGGCGAGGGGCTGGCCCAGGTGATTCAGACGCTGCCCCGCTTCGGGGTGACCGGCTTTCTGGCCACCACGGTGACCCTCTCCATGGAGGAGATCACCCGGGGGCTGAGCCTCATGCGGGAGGTCCTGGCCGCCCCGCCTTTCGGCAGCACCTGCCTGGGCATCCACCTGGAAGGGCCCCACCTTTCCCCCAAGAGGCCGGGGATGGCCAATCCGGCCTGGTTTCACCCCCTGAGCGCAGAGGCGTTCGACCGCCTGCAGGAGCTGGCGGGAGGGCACATTCGCATGATCACCTTCGCCCCCGAGGAGGGCCAGGCGCTGCACGTCATCCCCCATCTTCGATCCCGCGCTGTGGTCCCTGTCATCGGCCATTCCGATGCCACCTACGAGCAGGTGGCGCAGGCCGTGCGGCTCGGGTTGAACCACGCCACCCACACGTACAACGCGATGCGGCCCATGCACCACCGCGATCCGGGGGTTGTGGGAGCGGTGTTGGCCTTCCCCGAAATCACCGCCGAGCTGATCGCTGACGGCCACCATGTGCACCCGGGCGCCATGCGGGTGCTGCTGAACGCCAAGGGCGTTGAGGGCGTGTGCTTGATTTCCGATGCCGCACCCTTCGCCGCGCTGCCCGCGGGCGTGGCCCATTGGGGTGAATACGAGATTGTGCTGGACGGCGAAACCTGCCGCCTGCCGGACGGCACGCTGGCCGGCGCCTACTGGATGATGGACCGCGGATTTCGCATCCTGATTGAAGAGCTGGGCCTCACGCCCGGCCAGGCTGCGATCTGCGCCTCGCGGGTCCCCGCACGCACCCTGGGCCTGGAAGGGCGGAAGGGGCGTCTGGCACCCGGGTATGATGCGGATATCAGCGTCATGGATGCGGCCTTTCGCCCATGGATGACCCTGGTCGGCGGGCGCATCGCTTGGAAGGCTGAGCGGGCCGATGAAGCCGGATGAGACCTGGTTGCTGAAGGAGATCCTTCAGCAGCCTCAGGTATTGCAACGGGTGCTGGACCGTGAGCGGCGGGCTGTGGCGCGGGTGGCGGCCGTCATGCGCCGGCGGCGGCCTCGCTACCTGGTGTTCGCTGCTCGCGGCAGCTCGGACAACGCCGCCCGCTACGCCAAGTACCTTTTCGGAGCGCAGCACGCGCTGCCGGTCGCGCTGGCGACGCCCTCCCTTTTCACCCTCTACCGCCGGCCGCCGAACCTGCAGGGGAGCGTGGTCTTCGGCATTTCCCAGTCCGGGCAATCGCCGGACATTGTGGCGGTGGTGCGCGAGGGGCGGCGCCAGGGCGTTCCCACCGTGGGGATCACCAACGAACCGGATTCCCCCCTCGCCCGAGCGTGCGACATGGTGGTCCAATTGCATGCGGGCGTCGAGCGCAGTATCGCGGCCACGAAGACCTACACCGCCTCGCTCGCTTGCTTGGCTCTGCTCAGCGCCGAGCTCTCCGGGGACCGGGAGCACCTGCGCGCCTTGCAGGCGCTGCCCGAGCGCCTGGCGGCCTACCTGCATGGCTGGCAGGAGGCCACTTCCGCCGCAACCCGATACCGAGGAATTCAGGGCTGCGTTGCCATCGGACGCGGCTTCAACTACGCCACGGCATTTGAAATCTCCCTCAAGCTGACGGAGTTGACCTACGCCCTGGCCGAGCCCTATTCGCCGGCGGATTTCATGCACGGGCCCGTAGCCTTGGTTTCGGCCGACTTTCCTGTGCTGGCCGTCGCCCACTCCGGCGCTGCCTACGAGCAGATGCTGGAGTTCTTGGGAGACATGCGCGCGCGCGGAGCCAGGATCATCGCCATCTCCAACCGGCCGCAGGCGTTGGGTCTGGCCAAGACGGCGCTGCCTGCGCTGCCCGAGGATCTGGGCGAATGGCTTTCGCCCATTTTCGCCGTGATCCCCGGACAGCTCTTCGCCCTGGGCCTGGCCCTTGCCAAAGGCCTGGACCCCGACCGGCCGCGAGGGCTGCGCAAGATCACCCGCACGCGCTGACTCCCAATGGGCATGGGGCTGTGGGAAATGGGGAAGTGGGGCCGGCGAAAGGCGCGCGGCTCCAGGGGCCTGGGAAGCCCTGGGTCTGGCGCTGCCCCCTTTTCACCTCTCGGGAGCAATCCCGAGCCAGGCGCGCCGGGGCCGCCCGGACAGTTCCCGATGGGGTGGCTAGGGGTTCTGCTGGGAGAGAGACCACATGACCCGCAGGATGTCCCCCGGCTCTTTCGCCTGGGTCAGGGCAGCGACCTTATCCTTGTCGGATAAGATCTGGGCCATCTCTCTCAGCGCCTGCAGGTGCTGATGCTTGTCGGCGGCCGCGAAAGCCAGGACCACCCGCACCGGGTCGTTGTCGGGGTTGCCGAATGGGGTGGGGGGGTCCAGGGTGATCATGGCCATGCAGGGGGATAAGACGCCGTCCTCGGGCCGGGCATGGGGTATGGCGATGCCGGGCGCGATGACGATGTAAGGCCCCAGCTCTTGGACGGTGCGGATCATGGCCTGGATGTAGCGCTCCTGGACGCCGCCGGTGGAAACCAGCAGCCGGCCTACACGCTGCACCGCCTCCTCCCAGGAGTCCACCGCGACTCGCACCTGGACGCGCTCGGGGGTGAGAAGTTGGCGAAGGTTCATCGGTCGCTCCTGTGGCGTGCGGTCCGGCGCGCCGCTGCTTGCCGCGCCGCCGCCTTCAGGCTCTGTGGCGCTGCAGCTCTTCGCGCACCGCGGCGGCGGTTTCGCAGGCCAGCAATTTGGGCGCCAGTCGGCGGGCCTCCTCCAGGGACCAGCGGCGGATGGTTTCTTTGACTGCAGGGATGGCCGCGGGGGCCATGCTGAATTCATCCAGGCCCATTCCCAGCAGCAGGGGGACGGCCAGGGGTTCGCCGGCCAGCTCGCCGCACAGGCCCACCCAAATGCCCGCTTGGTGGGCGCAGCGGATGGTTTGCTGGATCAGGCGCAGCACCGCGGGGTGCAGGGGATCGGCGAGCGCTTGCACCTGGGCGTTGGTGCGGTCGGCGGCCAGGGCATACTGGGTCAGGTCGTTGGTGCCGATGCTGAAGAAGTCGACTTCCGGGGCCAGCAGGTCGGCGGCGATGGCCGCGGCCGGGATTTCGACCATGATGCCCACCTGCGGATCGCCGAAGGCCAGGCCTTCATCCTCCAGCTCCTGGCGCGCGGCCTGCAGATGGGCTTTGGCGGCGCGCACCTCCCCCACATCGGCCACCATGGGGAACATCACCTTGATGTTCCCATGGGCCGCGGCGCGCAGGATGGCGCGCAGTTGGGCCTTGAAAATCCGGGGCTGGGAGAGGCACAGGCGCAGGCCGCGGTTTCCCAGGAAGGGGTTGTCCTCCGCTTCCAGTGAAAGGTAGGGCAGGGGCTTGTCGCCGCCGATGTCCAGGGTGCGAATGATCAGCGGGTGCCCCTCCAGCGCCTGGGCGATGCGGCTGTAAGCGGCCCTCTGCTCCTCCTCGCTGGGCGGGGTGGCGCGGTCCAGGTAGAGGAACTCGGTGCGCAGCAGGCCAACGCCTTCCCCGCCGTGTTCCAGGACCAGGCTCACCTCATCCACAGAACCAATGTTGGCCACCACTTCCACCCGTTGGCCGTCGCTGGTGACGGCTGGCTCCTGTGCCGCGGCCAGGAGCCGGGCCCGCTGCTGCTCTTGCCGGCGTAGGATCTCTTGATAGCGCTTGGAGGTGTGGGAGTCGGGGTCGACGATCAACAAGCCCTGGTCACCGTCCAGGATCAGGGGGGCCTCCCGGGGGATCTCCAGCACGGCGGGGCCGGCGCCCACCACCGCCGGGATGCCCAGCGCGCGGGCCAGGATGGCGGCGTGGGAAGTCTTCCCGCCGCGGGCGGTGCAGAAGCCGCGCACGTTTTGGCGGTCCAGTTGGGCGGTGTCGGAGGGGGTGAGCTCCTGGGCGAGCACGATGCAGGGCTCAGGAAGCTGCCCCAGGCTGGGCTGGGGGATTCCCAGCAGGGCGCGCATTAAGCGCCGGCCCACGTCCTCCACGTCGGCGCCGCGCTCGCGGAAGTATGGATCCTCCATGGCGGCAAAGGTTTGGCGCAGGTCCTCGACCACGCGCTGGAGGGCGGCTTCCGCGTTCAGGCGCTCGCTCTGGATCAGCTGGCGCGCCCGGCCGACAAAGGCGGGGTCGCTCAGGAAGAGGCGGTGGGCCTGGAAGATGGCAGCCTCTTTCGCGCCCACCTGCTGTTCCATGTGTTGCAGAAGTCCCTGCAGTTGCTCGTCCACCTGGGCGATGGCATCTTCCAGGCGCGCAATTTCTGCTTGCGGGTCATCCACCGTGTGGGGGGTGATCGCCGGCAGTTCGGGAAGGTAGTGGTGAGCTGTGGCGATGGCCACGCCCGCGGAAGCTGCGATTCCATGAAGTGTCTGCATGGTCTTCCTTAAGTTATTCGCCGAAGTTGCTCTCCACCAGGGCTTTGAGGGCTTCAATGGCCTCTTGCTCGTCGGGCCCCTGAGCGCTGATCTCAATCTCGGTTCCCTGGTTCACCCCCAGGGTGAGGATGTTGAGGATGCTCTTGGCATCAACCGGTTTTGCGTTGTCGTTTACGTTGGCCACAGTGATGGCCGATTGAAACTGGCTGGCGGTCTGCACGAATTGCGCCGCTGGCCGGGCATGCAATCCCACTGGATGGTTGACGATCAGACGAATGCGTTGCATGGCTTTTGATCCTTCAAGGTGCAGGGTATCGGATCGGCCACGGCCGCCGGGATGGCGCTCTCCAGCGGCACCGGGGCGCGCTCGCGCACCAGAATATATCATTCCTTGAGGGGGAATGTAAGTTGCTGGTGGAGGAGGCTGAGTCCCAAATTCGGATCATCCGCCGTGAAAGGACCGTGGGGGGCGGCACGGCTACCAACCCCCCACGATAGCAATCGATGCCTGCCGCGCGGGTGAAACACATTCGATGAAAAAGCGGCACAAAAATCCCAGAGGTGATCCATTGCACCATGCGCTGACGCTGGGCATATTCGGCAGCGTGGTTGCCGCGATGGCCGCATAGGGGATCCGAGGAGTGGCCAGCGCGAGGGATTGCTCCTGCTGGGCGAGGGAATCACCCTGGGTCTGCTTGCGGGGTTATTCAATACCCTCACACGAAATTCGCTCGGCGATTCGGCGCGAATCTGTTATGCTTGGCTTAAGCGGATATTCTGCGGCTTCGCTCTGTGCGCAGAAAGCATCATCGGATGGTGATTCAGCGTGAGACGAGATGCTGCGAAGGATGGTCCGCAGATCTCAACATGAAGGAGAGCAGACATGGAAATATCAGAGGGCAAGGCGGTCTTCATCCACTATACGCTGACCAACGCGCAGGGCGAAGAGCTGGATAGCTCCAAGGGCGGCGAGCCGCTGGGCTACATCCACGGCACGGGGAGCATCATCCCTGGTTTGGAGAAGGCGCTGGAGGGGAAGAAGGAAGGCGACGTATTTGAGGTCACCGTGCCCCCCGAAGAAGCTTATGGAGAGCGCGATGAGACGCTCATCCAGAAGCTGCCGCGCAGCGCGTTTCCCGCTGAGGTGGACCTGGCGCCCGGTATGCAATTCCAGGCGCGCTCCTCCGCCGGCACTCAGATCATCACCGTCACGGCCGTGGAAGGCGACGAGGTCACTGTGGACAGCAACCACCCTTTGGCCGGCGAAAGCCTGACTTTTGCCTTAGAAGTGACTGAGGTGCGGGAGGCAACCGACGAGGAGCGGCTGCACGGCCACGTGCACGGGGCTGGATGGGCGCATTAGCGCTCTCGACCCCCGGCCGATCCGGCCGGACAATACAACCGAGCGCGATAGGCATCTTGGGGTTTGTGTGACCCCGCCCCAACCCCTCCCTGTCTTCGGGGAGGGGTTCTTGTATGGGCTGCGGCTTCCTGTTTGCTGTGGACGGCGATGTGCTGGCCACGCTGGCCGCACACTGCGTGAGGCTTGGGGATGAGCAGCGGCCCCTGCTTCGCATCCTGTTGAGCATCCCGGGGGAGGATCGAGAGCTGCTGGAGTTGAAAGCCCTGCACGGCCCCCCAGGCCGGCGGCGGGTGGGGCGCGATCTGAGGCTGGATTACTTGCTGCTGGAAGTGCCCCAGCCTGTTCCGCGGGGGCTGGTCCTGCAGCCCGACCGGCGCGGCGCGCCGCTGGTAGGCGAGCGGGTGTGGCTCTACAGCGGGGCGGGGGATGGCCCGGCGCGCTACCAGGGCGTTGTGTACGCGGTCGATGAGTACGCTGCCTGGGTGGTGATGGAGGAGGGGTTGGATCCGGCGGGGATGAGCGGTTCGCCCCTGATCAGCGCGCGCACGGGCAAGGTGGTGGGGATGGCCGTCGCGGCCGGCTGGCAGCAAGGGCGAGCGGTGGTGGGGATGCATCCTATCGGCTCACTGGTGGCCAAGGCGCGGGCATCAGAGGGCGCCCTCCTCCTGGAGGACTTGACGCCCTGAGGGGGCGAGCCTTCGCTCCTCAACCGTTGGGGCGCAGCCAATCTTAGACCATCGGCGAGGGCCTATGGCTCCGGGGGCCTTCTACGGACGGCTCAATTGCGGGATGGAGCATTTCTGGCGGGCGCGCCTGCGATGGATCAGGGCGATCGTATGGGCCCAGCAGGGTGATAAAATGGGGGCGCTTTGAGCCGGGGGAGTTTGGGGAGGTGGATGCGGGTGCTGAGGACGCGATCGCGGGCAATCTGGTGGCTGGGGCTGGCGAGCCTGTGCATCGTCGGGGTGGTGCTCGTCCTGGCCATCACCCGCCATGGCCCAGGGGCCAGCGGGGACTCGGTGCACTACATTATGGGGGCGCAGAACCTGCTGGCGGGCAATGGCTACGCGCGGACCACCGGGGGCGGGGAGCCGCGACCGATCAGCGGGTTTCCCCCTTTCTATTCCACGGTCCTGGCGGCCATGGGGCTGCTGGGGTTTGACATCTTCGCAGGCGCGGCGCTGCTCAACGCATTGCTCTTCGGCGCCAACCTGGCGCTGACCGCTTTGCTGATCCAGCGTTATACCCGCTCGAAATGGGCAGCGCTGGCTGGCGCGCTGCTGGTGTTGACCCACAAGACCCAGGTGTTCTTGCACGCCTGGGTGATGACCGAGCCTCTGTATACATTCCTGACCCTGCTGGCCATCACCGCCCTGGTTGAGTACCTGGACCGCCGCCGGGCCGTCTTGCTGGTGGCCAGCGCGGTTCTGGTCTCCCTGGCCACCCTGACCCGCTATGCGGGGCTGGCGTTGATGGCCGCGGCGTTCCTCGGCCTCTGGTTGCTGAGCCGGGATAGCTGGAAGCGGCGCCTGCTGGACAGCGCTCTCTTTGCCACGTTCACCCTGGCCCCCCTCTACCTGTGGTTCCGGCGCAACGCCCTGGTGGCCGGGACGCTGGTCAACCGCGATTTTATCTTCCACCCCATGCGGGCCGATCTGGCGCGCGCCTATCTGCGGGAGATCCTGACCTGGTTTGCCCCTCGCGAACTGGGCTTGCCGCGCCCGCTACGGGTTGCGCTGATGGCTTTGCTGGCCATCCCGGCCCCGACCCTATTCTTCTATCGCCGCGCACGGGCCTTCTTGAGCAGCCGCGCGCAACAGAACCCTTATTGGACTTTGCCGTGGATCCTGCTGTTTTACTTGGCGGCCTACGCTGGGATCCTGATTATGAATTCCTTGTTGTTGGACGCAGCCACGACCTTGGGGGCACCCAGCCGCTATCTGGCGCCGATCTATGTGATGGCCGTGGTCCTGGTGGTGCTCGCCACTCAGGAGTTCCTGCAAGATAGGCGGCTGCGCAAAGCCAAACAGGCTGTGGCCTTGGTCATGGTTGCGCTGTTGGCCGCGGTGGGGGTCAGCCAATGGAAGCCCTGGGTGCATTTTCCTCAGGGTATGACCGGCTACACGGGATTACGGTCTATCTGGACGGACACTGTGGCTGGCTTGCGGGCTTTGGACCCTGAGGCGCCCTTGATCAGCAACAACCCCGAGTTGATCTATATGCTCGCCGGGCGCCCGGCTTTTATGCTGCCCACGCCTGTGGATGTGTACTCGCTCACCCAGCGCGAGGATTACGAGCAGTGGTTGGCGGCCATTCGCAGCAAACTGGAAAAGGGGGCTGTGATTATCCTCTTCGGTGATCTGCGGGAGAGTGAACAGCAGGTCCTGGATGCCCTGGGCGCCGAGCGACTGGTGTTCTATTATGACAGCGTACTCTATGGGTATCCCGATAGAGTCGACCCGTTGCCCCCCTCCCTGCCACCAAGGCTGGGCGGTGGCGAATGAGCACCCGGGAGGTCAGGGATCCAATGCCCGAGTTGTCTGTTGTGCTGCCCGTCTTTGAGGAGGCGGAGAACCTGGGGGAGCTGATTCCCCGCCTGGACGCCGCGCTGCGGGATCTGGGGCGCAGCTATGAGATCGTGGCCGTCGACGACGGCTCGGCGGATCAGACATCCGCCGTGCTGGAAGGGCTGAAGGCCCGGCTCGGCGAGCGCCTGCGGGTGGTGCGCCACCTGGTCAATCGCGGCAACGGCGCGGCGCTGCGCAGCGGGGCGCGGGTGGCGCGCGGGGAAGTGGTTGTCTTTATGGACGCCGATGGCCAGCACGACCCGCGCTGGATCAAACGGCTCGTCGAGGGCATTCCACCTTTCGACCTGGTGATCGGGGCGCGCACGCGCGGCTACCGCGGCAGCCTGCATCGCAATCTGGCCAATCGCTTCTACAATCACTTGGCCTCCTGGCTTTCGGGGCAGGAGGTCAAGGATCTCACCTCTGGCTTCCGCGCCATGCGCCGCAAGGCTCTGCTCCACTTCCTGCCTCTTCTCCCCGATGGATTTTCAGCGCCCACCACCATCACCCTGGCATTCCTCAAAGCCGGCTACAATGTAGCCTTCGTGCCCGTTGAGGTTGGAGAGAGGCGAGGCGGGCGAAGCAAGATCCGCCTGTGGCGCGACGGCAGCGCCTTCCTGCTGATCATCCTGCGCATGATTGTGCTGTACGATCCCCTGCGCATTTTCCTTCCCGTCGCCGTGAGCATGACCATCCTGGGCACGGTGGCGTGGGTGGCGGGTATGCTGCGCGCGGCGCGCTTGGTGTTGCCCAACGCGGCCATCTTTCTTTACAGCGGCGCCTTGTTCATCGGCCTGCTGAGCCTGGTCTCCAGCCAGATCGCCAGCCTGCGCGTCTTCTATCACGGCGATGAGACCATCCTGGTCGACGGGGAGCCAGTGCAGGGGGAGGAGAGGGGGGACCGCTGAGGGCGGGAGGCTCTCAGTCGCGTCTCTCGGCCAGGACAAAAGTCCAAACCAGGGGGTTGCGCACCTTGAGGGGGTGGAAGTGCCCCTGCAGCAAACGCAAGAACCCCCGGCGGCTCCAGTGGTTGATGTGCTCCGGAGTGTTCCCCCAGTCGCGCAGGTATTTCAGTCGCGCCATGTTGGCCAGCCGCCACCAAGGTTCGTGGGGCACACTGGCCAGCAGGTAACGCGAGCAGACCCGCTGGGCCTCGGATACCGCCCGTGCCGGGTCGCCCACATGTTCCAGGATTTCGAGCATCACCACCAGATCGAACGCGCCATCGGGGAAGGGCAGATGGTGGGCGTCGCCCACGGCTAAGCGGGCCTCGGGGAGACCTTCGCGGGCCTGCGCGACCCGCGCCGGGTCCACGTCTAATCCCATACCTTGCCCTGGGAGGCTGCGCTGCAGACGGCTGAACACAACCCCCTCACCGCACCCCACATCCAGCCATCGACGCACCTGCAGCCCCTGGACCATGGCTTGGGCCGTTTGCAGGAATCGTTGATTGGCGTAGCGCAGCAAGGGGTTTCGCTCGCGGTACTTGGCCTGATAGGCGGCCAGGTTGGGGCTGGAGGTGGGTCTGGGATCCATGGTTTTTCCGATGGTACCACGCGCTGGGCAGGGAGCACAAAGGCGGCTTTCCCCTGAGCCCGGATGCGGGGGAGAGCGCGTTGGCAGGCCCTGGCGAAACGCTGCGCGTTGCAAAACAAATTGGACGGTATTCGGCCAATTTGGATTTCAGGGCCTTGGTGCTATACTGCCCCATGCACGGTGGACCGCAGGGAGGCAACCCTGCCACAGGCCTGCCTTCGGTTTTACGCTCGCCTTGGAACAGCCCATGCTCGAAGTTCGACTTCTCGGGCAATTCGATGTCCGCCTCGATGGCCGTCTTGTCGAGGTGCCCTCCCGGCCAGCCCAGTCGCTGTTCGCCTATCTGATGCTCCATGCGGGCAAAGCGCAGCGCCGTGAAAAGCTGGCCGGTCTGTTGTGGCCTGAAGCCAGTGAAAGCAACGCCCGGAGCAACCTGCGCCACGCCCTATGGCGCCTGCGCAAGGCTGTGGGGGAGGCCTACTTCCGTGCCGATAAGATCGACATCGCCATCGCCGCCGGGGCCTCCTATTGGTTTGACGTGGCTGTGTTGGAGGGCTGCGATCCGCGGCAGGGGGTGGAAGCAGCCATGGAGGCCGTCTCGGTTTACGGCGGGGATCTCTTGCCCGGTTTCTATGACGAATGGGTTGTGCTGGAGCGCGAACGGCTGCGGGCTGCCCTGGAGAGGGTGATGAACGGGTTGTTGCAGGGCCTCTTGGACGCCGGGCGCTACGAGGAGGTCTTGCCCTGGAGCGAGCGTTGGATCGCCCTGGGACACTTCCCCGAGCCGGCCTATCGGGCCCAAATGGTGGCCCAGGCGGCCATGGGGGATCTGGCGGGCGCGGCGACCACCTTCCAGCGCTGCCGCCAGGTGCTGCAGCAGGAGCTGGGGGTCGACCCCTCGCCCGAGACGGAGGAGACCTACCGCTGGCTGGTAGGGGGAGGGGGAGCTCGCGTGCGGGCCGGTCAGCGCGCCCAATTGGTGGGCAAGGAGGAGGCGCGCCAGGCCATCCGGGCCTTAATCGGCCAGCGGGTTGAGGAGGACAAAGGGCCGCTCGATCTGGCCAGCCTGGCCATCGTTCACGCTGCCCCTGCGGAGATGCGCTTTGACCAGCGCGAGACTGAATTGCTGGTGCGCAGCGCGCTGGAGCATGGAGTGGATGTTGAGCCATGGGTGGCGCGCGCCGCCACGCCGGCGGTGGCGGTTGCAGCCCTGCGGGCGGCGTGGCAGTCCTATGGCCTTCCCAAAGTGCGCCAGCGGATCGTTGAGGCGCTTGCTGCCATCGAGGGCGCAGAGGCGGATGAGCTCTTGCTGACCGTCGCTGGCACGGAGGAGGCGGCTGGCGTGCGCAGCGTGGCGGCGGTGGCCGCCGCCCGGCGTGGTCACCGGAGCCAAGTGGCTGCGACCCTGGCCCGGCAGGCGCAGGGTGGGAGCAACGCGGCCATGGCGGCCTTGGTGGCGCTGGCCGATGAGATTGGGCTGCCCAGGGACACGCCGGCCTATCCCAGGTTCTCGCTGCTCTTCGCGTTGGCGCTGCGCCGCTGGGGGGCGATGCGGGGCATGGCCCTTGCCCAGATGTTGCGCGGGGGGATCTGGGCGGGGTTGCTCTCGGCCTTCCACGGCCTGTTCTCTCCCTTTTATCAATTGCTTTCACCGACGCTGGTGGACAGCTATTACACCAATTTGCAATTTGTCTCCCTGCCAGCGTGGATGATCAGCGGGGCGCTGGTCTTTCTGGTCATCGGAGGCACACAAGGCGCGGCCACCGGGTTGGCCGTGGGCATGGCGGATATGTTCTGGCGGGATCCCGACCGTCGCAACTGGCGGCTGGGGCTCGGTGGCCTGGCGGGGTTGGTGCATTCGGGCTGGCTGCTCCTGGCCGCCAGCGTGGCCAACAACCCGCCGGCCGTGCCGGCGATGCTTTACATTCCCGGCTTTATCCTATATGGTTTGGCCCTGGGGGGCGTGCTGACCCTGGCTGTCCCAGCCCTGGACGAGCCGCGCACGGCGAAGGATCTATTCAAGCGAGCCCTGGTGGCATCCGCTTTGGCCGCCCTGGTCAGCCTGCCCTATGGCCTTCTGGATGTCACGCGCACCATTGGCCCTTTCTCGCGTCGGCTGGTCTTCGCCATGGTGCTGCCGTTGAGCCTGGCCCTGGGCCTGCGCAAACCCATAGAACCCTTGAACCTGCCAGGGCGCACCGAG
>Ga0180881_1260_pt1 | contig 17980 bp, 16 predicted proteins | sample Deesub1362A_J573_FD_124314 | JGI IMG/M metagenome (GOLD analysis project Ga0180881, IMG submission 124314) | Anaerolineales bacterium JdFR-61 | reverse complement strand
CCGCTGATGGACGCCAATGTGTCTATCGGCGGGCTGCATACCGCCACCGATTATGACGGCACCTTCCGGCTGGCAGGAGTCGTCGCCGGCAGGCAGCGCGTGACTGTCTACNGAACCTTGGGCGATTACCGGCCGGCTGCGACGGAGGTAGAAGTCCGCCGGGGCGAGACAGCCAGCTTCGAGCTGGGCCTCCAGCCAGCAGCGCCCGTGGAGGTCACTTTCGAGGCCAGCCTCCCGCCGGATACGCCCCCATGGGCCCAGGTGCGCATTGCCGGAAGCGTCTACCAGCTCGGCGCGCGGCTGGGAGCCTTTCCCAACCAGCCTTCAGGCGTGAACCTGCCGGTGATGGAGCGCCTGGACCCCCACCGCGCCCGGCTCACTGTGGAGCTGCACTCCGGCACCTACGTCCAATACGCCTACACGCTGGGGGACGCGTGGAACGGTGTCGAGATGGACGAGGGGGGCGCCGTCTTGCGCAGCTTCGTGGTCGGGGAAAAGCCCCAGGTGCGCCACGAGCGGGTGCATGCCTGGCGGACAGAGGGGATGGTGTCCGTTGACCTACGCGTCACGGTGCCGCCCAATACACCGCCCGGCGTCCCCGTGGCCCTCGACGGGGCATGGATGAACCCCGTCTCTGAGAATCAGTGGGCCCTGAGGCTGTACGGTTATCCGGGGATGGGTCTCGACTACCGCTACCTGCTGGGCGCGAGCTCGTTCGGCCGGGACGCCTCCCCTGGATTGGACCCCGAGGGGACCCGATCGCTCACCTTTCCTGAGGCCGATACGGTGATTTATGACCGTGTGGAGCGGTGGTTCGGCCGGCAAGCCGTGGAGGCGGCGGAGGCCGGCGCGCCGGTGGAGGTCATGTTCCGGGTCAGCGTGCCGCCCGAGACGCCTGCGGGCGCCCTCGTCCGCCTGATCGGTGACGCACCTGGGCTGCTGGGGGGCGTCCCCATGATGGCCCTTGAGGAGGACCCGTGGATCCGCTGGACCTCAGTCCAGCTTCCGGCGGGCGTGCCTATCGAGTACACCTTCGACCGCGGGGATCCGGGGACGCGCACGGCCCGCACCTACAGCCTGACTCCCTGGTATAGCGGGCAGGTTGTGGACGACTGGGTCATCTCCTGGGCAGATGTGGGGGCGGCTGTTGGGCCGCGGCCGGGGTTCATCGCCGGTGTCTACACCCCCGACATGTGGAGCGCGCAGTTCGTGGCGCTCTCGCCCACGACCTTCGCCAGAATCAAGGAGCACAACGCCGATTGGGTGGTGATCTCTTCCATCTGGAACTACGCCCGGACCCAGCCGTTGCCGGTGATCGAGGTTCGCCCCATGCTGGCAGGGTGGTCTTCGCCCACTTTGCAGGAGATTCGGGAACAAGCGGCCATCGCGCATGACCAGGGGCTGCGGGTGATCCTGGCCCCGCAATTCAACATGGAGATGTCCGAAGGCGGCATCCCCGCGGTTTGCGACACGCAGACCGACGCCTGGTGGGCAGGCTGGCTGGAGGAGGCCGAGCGCGTTTGGCTGTGGCATGCCATTGTGGCTCAGGAGATCGGGGCGGAAGCCCTTCTGCTTCCCGGCCACTGCTTTCATGTGTTCGCGCCGCCCAGCTTCTTCGAGACCCGGGCCGCGGCCGAGGCCTTCGATGCGCGCGTGGCGGAGCTGATCGCCGCGGTGCGGGAACGCTACAGCGGGGAGCTCATCGTCAGCGGAAGCGTGCGGGAGTTCGACTTCCCGGGGCATGCCGATCTGGTGGGCGTGACCACCTACGACACAGGCCATCCCCAACTCCCCCCCGAAGCCACGGTGGAGGCTTGGCGCCGGGCCTACGACGCGCTCTTCGCCCAGAAGGTTGATCCCCTCTATGACCGTTGGGGCGTGCCCGTTCTCTTCTACACCCTGCACATGCCGGNCCATCCAGCCGACCCCGATCCCACCGGCCAGGCCCTCCAGGCCCGCCGTCTGGAGGCCGTTTTCCAGGCGCTGGCGGAGAGGCCGTGGGTGGCGGGCACGCTCTCATGGGGGTACACAATGCTGGCCGCCCCGCTGGAGCCCCAGGATGGCCTGCGCGGTCGGCTGGGCGAAGCGGTGATGGCGAAGTGGTATGGGCTGTTGGCGGGCCAATAGAAGGCTTCCATTGGCCTGCGGCCGCCGGCGTGCGCTCTGCTTTTGCAGCCGCTCGGGTTTCGTTGATCAAAGGGTCAAATCGGCGGCCGGGTTAGCTCGCTCCCTCGGAGGGCCAGAGTAGGGCGGCGAAAGCGCAGGACCGGGTCGAAACGGGCCTCCGCTACAGGGTGCCATTTGGCACGCTGGGGGGGGTGGCGGGGGTGGCTGTCTTGGGCCTCGGGTGTGGGCCCCTGGCCCGGCTGTTCGACCGCGATCCTCGAGGGGTTGCCGCGGCAAGAAGCCACTTCTGGGAATCTCCCCATGCACTGGGGGTTATGTGGTATTCTCAAATTGGCGACCGTTGTGTTGAGTGTCTTGAAGCGCCCGTTGCTTTTCGCTACCCTGTCCCTGAGGCGCACATCCGCGCTTTACGTCCCCATGGCGTGTTTGGGATCAGAATTTTTCGGCCCCTCCGGCCTCTTCGGCGCGGCGTCTCTCTCGTGCGTCTGCACGGAAATGGGCGCTCAGGCTGTTGGAAAGGATGAATGCCAACGCAACGGTATTGTAGGGAACACCCAGCCGCCCATTCCTCCGACCGGCCTTCGGCCGCAGCTGGACGGCGCGCAATGCGCTGGCCCTGGCCCCGGTCAGGAAGACATAGATCGGCCGATAGGCAGGGCGGGTGAGGCGCGCTGGATGACCAAAACATCATGCCAAAGGAAGGAGACAAAAGATGCAAGAAGAAGGCAAGTGTCCGGTGACGGGTGATGCGTATAAGCACACCGTCCTGGGCGGTGACATTGTCCGTGACTGGTGGCCGAACCAGCTGAACTTGAGAATCCTGCACCAAAATCCGGCTGCGCTGCGGCCCACGGGCGAGGACTTCGATTATGCTGCGGCCTTCGCAGAGCTCGACTACCAGGCGTTGAAAGAAGATCTGCGCCGGCTGATGAATGATTCGCAGGAGTGGTGGCCGGCGGATTACGGTCACTACGGCCCGCTCTTCATTCGCATGGCCTGGCACAGCGTGGGCACCTACCGCGTCTTCGACGGGCGCGGAGGGGGGGCCACCGGCAATCAGCGCTTCGCGCCGCTCAACAGCTGGCCCGACAACGTCAGCCTGGACAAGGCGCGCCGCTTGCTCTGGCCCATCAAGCGGAAGTACGGCAACAAGATCTCCTGGGCCGACCTGCTCGTCCTGGCTGGCAACGTGGCGCTCGAGTCCATGGGTTTCGAGACCTTCGGCTTCGGCGCCGGACGTGAGGACATCTGGGAGCCCGAGCACGACATCTACTGGGGCCCCGAATCCGAGTGGCTGGCTGACGAGCGCCACCCCGACGGCCGGTTGGAGATCCCCCTGGCCGCCGATCACATGGGCCTGATCTACGTCAACCCCGAAGGCCCCGGCGGCGAGCCCAATGTGCTGGCCGCGGCGGAGAACATCCGCGAGAGTTTCAAGCGCATGGGCATGAATGACGAGGAGACGGTCGCGCTCATCGCCGGCGGGCACACCTTCGGCAAGGCCCACGGGGCCGCCGAAGCGGACAAATACGTGGGCCCCGAGCCCGAGGCGGCGCCCCTGGAAGAACAGGGCCTGGGATGGAAAAACAGCTTCCGCAGCGGCAAAGGGCCTGATACCATCACCAGCGGCCTGGAGGGCGCCTGGACGCCGACACCGATCCGCTGGGACAATACCTTCCTCGAGTTGCTCTTCAAGTACGACTGGAACCTGGAAAAAAGCCCCGGCGGCGCCTGGCAATGGGTGGCCGTGGACCCCGAGCCCGCTGACATGGTTCCCGACGCCCACGACCCCGCTAAGAAGCACAGGCCCATCATGCTCACCACAGACCTTGCCCTGCGCATGGATCCCATCTACGGGCCCATCGCGCGGCGTTTCCTTGAGAACCCGGATGAGTTCGCGCAGGCCTTCGCCCGAGCCTGGTTCAAGCTCACGCACCGCGACATGGGGCCGAAGGCGCGCTACTTGGGGCCGGAGGTGCCGGAAGAGGACCTGATCTGGCAAGACCCCCTACCGCCTGTGGACCATGAACTGATCGACGAAGAGGACATCGCGAAGCTGAAGGAGCAGATCCTGGATTCTGGGCTCACCATCCCCGAGCTCATCTATACCGCCTGGTCATCGGCGGCCACCTTCCGCGGCTCCGACAAGCGCGGCGGGGCCAACGGGGCGCGCATTCGCCTGGCCCCTCAGAAGGATTGGGAGGTCAACCAGCCGCAACAGCTCAGCAGAGTCCTTGAGGTGCTGGAAGGCATCCAGGCTGGTTTCAACGAAGGACAGACCGGGAACAAGCGGGTCTCCCTGGCCGACATTATTGTGCTCGCTGGCGTGGCCGCGGTCGAAGCGGCCGCCGGGCAGGCCGGCTTCCAGGTGGAGGTGCCCTTCGCGCCCGGCCGCAGCGACGCGCCTCAAGAGCAGACCGATGTGGAATCGTTCGCCTACCTGGAGCCGCTGGCGGATGGCTTCCGCAACTACCTGAAGGCCGCTTGCGAGCATCTGCCTGCCGAGCAGTTGCTCATTGACCGCGCCCAGCTCCTGACCCTCACGGTGCCGGAGATGACGGTCCTTGTCGGCGGGATGCGGGCGCTGGGCGCCAACTTCGGCGGCTCGTCCCATGGCGTCTTCACAGAGCGCCCCGGCGCACTGAGCAACGATTTCTTCGTCAACCTGCTTGACATGGGTATCGAGTGGCGGCCGAGCGCGGACAACCCCCAGATCTATGAAGGGTATGACCGCTCCAATGGAGAGCGCAGGTGGACCGCGACCCGCGTGGACCTGGTCTTCGGGTCCAACTCGCAGCTGCGGGCCCAGGCGGAGTTTTACGCCCAGGATGACAACCAGGAGAAGTTCGTGCGCGATTTCGTCGCCGCGTGGACTAAAGTGATGAACCTGGACCGTTTCGACCTGGGGCGATCGTAGCAGAACCATCTTCAAGGCCCGCTGACTGCACGGTGTTGGGCAGGTCACGGTCTTGCGGCCAGCCGCCGGCCCATGGCCAACCGACAGGGCAGCCGCCGATCTCTATCGGTGCTGCCCTGGCCGCGTTGCGGCGCGCCCCGCTTGCTGAACAGCGCGCAGGGCTGGAAAGGCTGCGCCTGCCGGCCCCGCATTCCCCCCGCTTCATCCTGCCCGGGGTGATGGGCAACCCTGGGTGCGGCACAGGTCCATTTCTTGCTGCTGGGAATTCCGGCGCAACTGGTCTATCCTTGGCGCCAAAACTTTTCATCGGGAGAGACTGTCCATGCGCCTGCTGGTCACTGCAAAGCAAGAGAATTCAAAGATGTGCCTGGTCTGCGGGCTGAAGAACCCCTTCGGCCTGAAGGCTTCGTTCTATGAACTGGAGAATGGAGAACTGCTGGCCCTCTTTCGCCCCTCCCCGGAGCACCAGAGCTATCCCGGACGCCTCCATGGTGGCATTGCCACGGCGATCCTGGACGAGACCATCGGACGGGCCATTCTCATGCTGAGCAGGGATCTCTGGGGTGTGACCATTGATTTCAGGACCCGCTACCGCAAGCCGGTGCCTCTGGAGGAGGAAATCCGCGTGGTGGGCCGCATTGATCACGTTGCCCGCCGGTATTTCGAGGGCTCTGGCCAGATCCTTCTCAAGGACGGAAGCGTGGCCGTCGAAGGCAAGGGCAAATACATCAAGCTCCCTATCGACAAGATCGCAGATTTCGATGTCGATGAACAAGAGTGGCGGGTGACGGTTTCGCCTGATGATCCCCAGTACGTGGATCTGTGAGCTGGCGGCCCGGCGCGCAAGTTGCAAGGCTTGCCCCAGACCGCCCACCCGGCCGAGGCCCGGCGCCCGGTCGCCGATGCCGGGGTCCTTGCCCGCCATGCAATCGACCCGAGCGCCCATATGAAAAGAACAGAGGCGGGGCCGGGCCTTGGGTCTCAAGGCTGCGGATGGGGCGCGGCTTCTGTTGCACTTATTGAAACGCATCCATAGGCCGCGAGAGATTGCTAATACGACATAATCAATCTATAATGAGAGTGATCCCTCTTTGTAAGTCGGTATCGAGTGCATCCCTGCTGGTGTGGCCCGCCCCAGGAGAGCGCTGGCGGGACGCGCCAACTGGGCGAAATACGCCCTCTCCCGGCGCCGCGCTGGCCATGGATCCCCCCGCGTTGATAATATGGGAGGATGAATCCGGCGTGGCGCAGGAGGGCTTTTGGGAATGAAGACATTCTTGTTTTGGCAGCGCTGGCTCTTCGCGACCAGCCTGTTCATCATCGCCTTCGGCGTGATGATGGCTCTCATGAATGGGACGGCCCTGTTCGCGCCCTTCGACCAGGGCATCAACCCAGTCTTCTGGGACGGGCAGGAACCTTCCGCGGCGGCGGTTGCCTTTCAAGGTTGGGTCTATGGCGTTTGGGGCGCGACGGTCGCGGGGTGGGGTGTGTTTCTGGCCTGTATGGCCTGGTACCCGTTCAAGGCGCGCCAGGTTTGGTCGCGCAATTGCTTCGCAGGCGGGCTGGCGCTGTGGTATGTGCTGGACACGGGGATTTCCCTCGCTTATGGCGTCTATTTTAACGCCTTCTTCAACACCCTGTTGCTGGTCCTGGCCGTTTTGCCCCTGGGCTTCAGTTGGCATGCTTTCGGAAGGGGAGGTGAATGAGTGCGTCGGAACGATCAGATCTGGGGGATAGGACGGCACGTCTGCGGGTTGCGATGAGGCACACTCCCGATCCCGCCATTGGTGAGAAATGGGGCGGGCGGCAATCCACGCGCTTGAAAAGAGTAGGCCAGCCTTGCTGGGGCATCCCTTTCGTGATACACTCACGCTGTTGCGGCGCCCGCTAACCCGGGCGTTTTCCGCTCCCTCGCCCCGCCGCCCGGCGAGCAGAGGGGGCAATCCCGAGGAAAGGAGTTCACTGCATGCGCAACTACGAGTTGGCTTATATTGCCGACCCCGAGCTTAGTGATCAAGATGTGGAAGCCCTTGAGGAAAGAGTGAAGGGCTGGATCGAAGCCGCCCAAGGCGAAGTGACCAAGATCGACCGCTGGGGCAAAAGACGCCTGGCGTACCCTATTCGCAAGCGTAATGAGGGCTATTACACGATCATGCAGCTCAGCCTGCCGCCGCAGGCCGGGCCGCAGATTGAGCGCGATCTGCGCCTCAGCGAGCAGGTGCTGCGCTATATGATTACCTCCATCGAGGAGAGCTAGCGCCGCTAAAGGGCAAGGGAGTGTGAAGGAGCGATCCATGGCGCGTGGACTGAATAAGGTGATGATCATTGGGCATCTGGGGCGCGACCCCGAGATGCGCTACACGCCCTCGGGGCGGCCGGTGACCACTTTTAGCGTGGCGACAACTCGCACCTGGCATTCTGCCGACGGAGAGCGCCATGAGGAAACGGAGTGGTTCAATGTAGTGGCCTGGGGCAGCCTGGCGGAAATCTGCAACCAATACCTGCGCAAAGGGCAGCAGGTCTACATCGAAGGTCGATTGCAGACCCGCCGCTGGGACGATGAGGAAGGGCGCAAGCACTTCGCCACAGAGCTCGTGGCCCGGGAAATGATTATGCTCGGCGAGGCGCCCCAGGGACAGACGACCAGCTATACCAACGCCCCCGATGAGGAAAGCTATCCGCTCTAGATCGGAGCATCCCTAAGGAGAATTTCCCTTGGCAGAAGAAACCAGAACAACCCCCGCACGGCCTTCAACCTCCCGCCGGCGTTTTGCCCGCCGGGTGCGCATCTGCCAGTTTTGTGCGGAGAAAAACAAGGTCATCGATTACAAGCAAACCGATCTGCTCAAGCGCTTCATCAATGAGCAGGGCAAAATCCGCCCGCGGCGGGAGACGGGGACCTGTGCCAAGCATCAACGCAGGTTGGCTAAGGCCATCAAACGTGCCCGGCACATGGCTCTCCTCCCCTTCGTCGCCGACCGATTTCGGTAGGCCGATTGGGCTCGCCCCGCCTTCTGCTCTTTTTCCCATAAGGGCCGCTGCCCATGAGCGCTAAGAAACAAGCCACAAAAACGCGCAAGCACCTCGCCCGCGCCCAGCGAGAGGCGAGGCTGCGCCGCTGGATCCTGGGCGGCACCATCCTGACCCTGGCCCTGGCCATCGGCTTTGTGGCCTACGGCTGGTACAGGGTGCGGTTCAGCCCGGTCGCCTGGGTGAATGGCGAGGCCATCAGCCCACAGGTCTTCGCCGGGCAGGTTCGACTGCGCCAGGTCAATTTGCTGCAAAACGCGCTCATCCTGCACCAATTCGGCGATGAGGAACGCCGCAACAACTACTTGCGGGAAATGGCCGACAAGGAGCTGCTTGGCAATGCGGTCCTTGAGCGCCTCATTGAACAATATCTGATCCGCCAGGAGGCGCGGCGGCGGGGCATCGAGGTGACCGAAGAGGATGTTGACCGCTCCATCGCTGAGAATTTCTTCGGCTTCTATCCCGAAGGGACGCCCACAGCGCTTCCAACCATCACACCTGACCCGACACAACTAGCCCTGGCCTCCCTCACACCGCCTCCCACCGCTGGCCCCAGCCCGACTCCCGGTCCAACTCCGACAGCCAGCGCGACACCCACCACACCCCCAACCGCGACCCCCTATACGCGCCAATTGTTCGAGCAGGATTTGGGACAATACCTGAACAATATGCGGGAACAATTCGGCATAACGGAGCAGGACTTCCGCTTGCAGGTTGAGTTGCAGCTTTACCAGGAACGACTGCTGGAGATCTTTCGGGCGGAAGTGCCGCGTGAGCAAGAGCAGGTGAGGGCCCGGCACATCCTGGTTCAGGATGAGGAGACGGCCAGGGAGGTGCTTGAACGGCTGGAGAAGGGGGAGGATTTTGGGGCTTTGGCGGCCGAGTATTCCATTGACGAGACCAATAAGGATCGGGGCGGCGACCTGGGTTGGTTCCCGCGTGGTCGAATGGTGCCCCCCTTCGAAGAGGCCGTCTTCTCCGCTCAGGTGGGTGAGGTGGTCGGGCCNGTGGAGACCTCCTTCGGCTGGCACATCATCGAGGTTTTGGATCGCCAGGTTCGCCCGCTCGATGAAGCTTCCTTCAACCTTGCCCTGAGCCAGGCCTTCGGAGAGTTTCTGGATGAGCTCCGCGCTGCGGCTGAGATTAAGATCGATCCCTACTTGGCCAGCCGAGTGCCGGATCCACCGGACATCTCGGGCATGTTCCGCTAAGGTTTTATGGCGCGTTTCAGCCACTCTGGGCCGGCCTTGCGGCCGGCCTTTCTCGTTGGGAGGAATCGGGAGAGCAAAGCTGCGCATAGCCATCGCCCAAGCCCCTAAACCCCGTCTATGTGGCATTCTGCCCGCCGCACTGCGCCACATACAGCCCCAAATCAAGGGTCGATCTCACTGGATCTGGCCCGCTCCGCCGNCCTGGTGAGGATNTACCGGGCGACCTGANNGGCAGGCGAGACTGAGCTCCTCTTGAAGCATGCCCGGTAGGCGGCTATACTGGGGTTGGATGTGGTGATGAACATCGAGACCTTGATGAAGCGGCTGCCGAAATACCTGTCTCCCGCGGATCGGGAGCTGCTTGAGCGCGCCTATCGAATGGCCTTCGAAGCGCATAAGGGGCAGGAGCGCGCTTCGGGTGAGCCGTATATCAACCACAGCCTGGCGGTGGCCCGCATCCTGGCCGAGCTGGGCATGCCTGTTTCGGTCATCGCGGCCGGGCTATTGCATGACGTGGTGGAAGACACCTCCGTTACCCTTGAGGACATCGAGCGTGAGTTCGGCGCAGAAATTGCGAGCCTTGTGGACGGCGTGACCAAGCTGGCCCATCTGCCGAGGGTGAGTCACTTTGACACCGCCAAAGAGGGTGAGCGGGAGCGCAAAATCGAGCTGGCAAAGGAGAACCTGCGCAAAACCTTCCTGGCCATGGGGGATGACGTGCGCGTGGTCTTGATCAAGCTGGCCGATCGCCTGCACAATATGCGCACCCTCTCCCATCTGCCCAAAGACAAGCGAGAGCGCATCGCCCGTGAAACCCTGGAGATCTTCGCCCCCCTGGCCAACCGCTTGGGAATCTGGCAGATCAAGTGGGAGCTTGAGGATCTTTCCTTCCGCTATGTCTATCCAGCCAAGTACAAGGAAATCGCCGAGCTGGTCAAAGAGCGCCGGGTGGACCGTGAGACGGCGATGAAGGAGATCATCACCCAGCTGGAACAGGTGCTTGAGGAAGCGGGGATCAGAGCGCGCGTCATCGGTCGGCCCAAACACCTCTATTCCATTTACAAAAAGATGGAGCGCAAGGGCGTGCCCTTTGACATGGTCTACGACGTGCGCGGGGTGCGGGTGATCGTGGATAGCGAACACCTTTGCTACATGACATTGGGGGTGATCCACAATCGCTGGAAGCCCATCCCGGGCACCTTTGACGACTATATCGCCACGCCCAAGGACAACCTTTACCAATCGCTGCACACCGCGGTGGTCTACGACGATGGCAAAACCCTTGAGGTGCAAATTCGCACTCCTGAGATGGACGAAAACGCCGAGTACGGCATCGCGGCCCACTGGCGCTACAAGGAAGGGCGGCCCAAAGACGAAGCCTACGAGCAGAAGATCCTGTGGCTGCGCAAGCTGATGGAGTGGCGGCAAGACGTGGATAGCGCCAGTGAGTTCGTCGACGCGCTCAAATCAGACGTCTTTGACGATCGGGTCTACGTATTCACCCCCCGCGGGGACATCATCGATCTTCCCGCCGGGTCGACGCCCATCGATTTTGCCTTCCATATTCACACGGAGATCGGCTATCGTTGTCGCGGCGCTAAAGTGAATGGCAAGCTGGTCTCCCTGGACTACAAGCTGAAAACAGGCGATTCGGTGGAAATCCTGACGGCCAAACGCGGCGGCCCGAGCCGTGATTGGCTTAACCCCAGCCTGGAAATGGTCAAGAGCCAGCGGGCGCGCTCCAAGATCCGGCAGTGGTTCAAGCGCCAGGATCGGGAGCAGAACATCGCCCATGGTCGCATGCTTTTAGAGCGCGAGATGCGCCGTCTTGGGGTGGACAACCTTTCCTATGAAACCGTGGCCCAGGACATGGGCTACGCTCAGGTGGAGGACTTGCTGGCCGCGGTGGGATGCGGTGATGTGCCCATCCACCGCATCATCAGCCGCGTCTTCGATGCCCACAAAGAGGAGCTGATCCCCGAAAGGGAGGCCGCGCCTCCCTCGGTCAGCAAACCTGTTCCCACCGATGAAGTTTCTATCCTTGGCCTGACCGGCGTGATGACCAACCTGGCCCGTTGTTGCAAGCCGGTGCCGGGAGATTTGATCATCGGCTATATCACCCGGGGGCGCGGCGCTACCATCCACCGCCAGGACTGCCCCAACGTCCTTCGTCTGCGGGACAAGGAGCGCTTGGTGCAAGTTTCTTGGGGCCAACCCCGCATGACCTACCCGGTCTCCGTGCGCATCCAGGCCTACGATCGGGATGGTCTGATGCGCGATGTCTCCACTCTGGTGGCCAATGAGGGGATCAACATGTCATCCATTCATGTCTCGACCAAGAACAGCCTGGCTACTTTTGACCTGGTCATGGAAGTCACCGACATCGCCGAGCTGAGCCGGGTTCTCAACCGCCTCGAGGCCTTGCCGAATGTGTTGGAGGCCCGGCGCATGCGCCCCGGGTGATCCCCCTTGCACGTACGGTATAATCTGGCCCCATGAAGCCGCTGTATAACCACGTTGAAGGGCATGAAGGGCTACTCTCCGTGGCGCAGGCGCTGCAGCGCCTGCGCCGTGCGGTACAACCTTGTGGACTGGAGAAAAAGGACCTGCACGGGGCCGTGGGGCGCGTCCTGGGGGTGCCAATCAGCGCACCCCAGGACTTGCCGCCCTTTGACGCTTCCGCCATGGACGGCTATGCAGTGCGCGCCGCAGATTTGAGGGGGGCCGCCCAGGGCAAGGGCGTGGAGCTCAAGGTGGTGGGTGACATCCTGGCCGGTCTTGAGCCCCGCCTCAGGCTTCGACGGGGCACCGCGGCCAGGGTGATGACCGGGGCGATGATCCCCCCAGGGGCGGATTGCGTAGTGCCCGTGGAATGGACCGACAGGCCGGGTCCCATGGCGGGGGAGGCCTTGCCGCGCACAATCCGGGTTTTCCGCTCTCTGGCCCCCGGCGACCACGTGCGCAGGGCCGGCTGCCATCTCAAAGCCGGAGCCCGGGTGCTCGAAGCGGGGCGCCGGTTGGGCGCGGCGGAGGTGGCCAGCATTGCAGCCGTGGGGCTGGGCCAAGTCGATGTCTATCAGATTCCGCGCGTGGCCATTTTTTCCACCGGCGATGAATTGCTGCAGCCTGGCCAACCGCTACGACCTGGGATGATCTACGATGCCAATGGATTTGGCCTGGCAGCCGCCGTGCGGCAAGCTGGTGCGCAGCCCGTATTTTTTGGCATCTTGCCGGATGAGCGGGACGCCTTGGAGCGGCTCTTGGATCGGATCCTTGAATCGGGCGTGGATCTGATCCTCTCCTCCGCCGGCGTCTCCATGGGCGCGCGTGATTATGTGCGGCCGGTGATCGAGGCGCGCGGACACCTGGAATTCTGGCGGGTGAACGTGCGGCCTGGCAAGCCGTTAGCCTTCGGCCAACTGCAAGGCGTGCCTTTCCTGGGCCTGCCGGGCAACCCGGTTTCCGCCTTGGTGGCCTTTGAGGTCTTTGTGCGGCCAGTGCTGGCCTGGATGGGCGGTGAACGCGAACCTGAGCGCCTGCGGATCATGGCGCGCCTGGAGGAACCCATCCAATCGGATGGACGCCAGAGCTTCCTGCGCGGGGTGGTGAGCTGGAGCGAGGGTGGGTATCGGGCGCGCTTGACAGGAAGCCAGGATTCGAGCCTTCTAACCTCCCTGGTTCAGGCGAATGCCCTGCTTATCGTGCCTGCGGGGGTGAAAGAGGTGGCCGCAGGCCAATTCTTAGAGGCCTGGTTGATCAATTCCTGATTGTGATATGATTTTGCGCGCATGGAGAAGGAGGCGGACGCGGTGATGGAAGCGTACATGGCAGAGCGCAAGGAACTTTATCTGGGCTCCATCCTGGCGGCATGGATCGGATTGATCGATTTGGCCTACCTCACCTGGATCAAGCTGACAGACAACGTGGCGGCTTGTGGCGGAATCGGCGATTGCGACGTGGTCAACAACAGTCGCTANGCCCAAATAGGCCCCATACCGATCGCCTTGCTCGGTATGGGGGCGTTTCTTCTCATCCTGGTATTGCTTTACTGGGAGAAGCGNNACCCCCGATCTGTTGAAATGAGTCGCTATGGGGTCTTTCTCCTGGCGCTGATTGGCACGCTCTATTCAGGATATCTGACCTATGTGGAGGTAGCCATCTTGAAGGCGATCTGTCCTTTGTGTGTGCTCTCGGCGCTTATGCTGGTGGTGTTATTAGGGTTGAGCGCCTGGCGCCTCAATCTCTACATTCAGGCCACGTAAAGGAGGGGAACCATGCCGCGAATTCGTTGTCGTTATCTGGACTGTAGTTATCTGGATGAGGGATATTGCGGCGCAGCAGCTGTAATTCTGGACCCCGATGAGGGATGCCTTACTTACACCCAAATTGATGAGGTGGCTGACGAAGCGGAATGGGAAGATGAAGAGTTGGAGGAGTTGTGGGACGAGGAGGAGGACCTCCTCTCCGAAGATGATGAGGAAATCTGGTTGGAGGAGGATGAAATCTGACCGGGGGCTTCGTCTGTGTGAGGCGCGAGAGGGGAGCCTACTCCGCTTCGCTTGGGGCATCCCCCGTGGATGTTTTTACCCGCTGCTGCAAAGTGCGCGATAGAATGTCGTCCAGGTCCTTGCGCACGCCCTGCTTAGACTCGGTCTTCGGCTGATCCTTCTCGGCTCCCGTTCCCTCCTGGTGGAGCGCCTTGCGCAGGGCCACTTCCATCGCCGTGGGGATGGGTTCCTCTTCCTCGGGCTCCACCTCTAAGGCTTCTTCCGCCTCCACCGCCTTGATGCTCAGCCGAATTTGCCGCTTGCGGCGGTCCACTTCCAGGATTTTGACTTTTACCGTCTCCCCCACCGCGACCGCGTCACTCGGATGGCTGATGTAGCCGGAGCTGAGTTCGCTGACGTGCACCAATCCGGGCCGCTCTGCCCCGATGTCCACGAAAGCGCCGAAACTCTCCAGCCGAACCACCTTGCCCTCCACGACCATCCCCTGCTTGATCTTACGCCAGGGGAGTTCGACGGGGCGGACCAAGGTGAGCAGAAGCTGTTTTTGTTCGGGGTTCACCGCCAGGACCCAGGCTTCCACCTCCTGACCCTCTTGAAGCACGTCCTCAACGCGGTTGACATGGCCGCGCTTGAGGTTGGAGATGTGCACCAATCCGGGCACCTCGGCGCCCACATCGATAAAAGCGCCAAAGAGCTCGATTTTTGTCACCCGGCCGCGTATGGGCATTTTGGGGCGCAGATCAGCGAGGCTGGGAATGGCGGGGCTGTTTTCGTCGGTCACGGCAACACCTTCTGGGAAAAGATCAAGTTACCCGGCGCATTATACCACGCAGCAGCGCTATTCCTGCTGTCCCGCGGCTTCGATTTCAGGGGCCGTGGGAGCCAGAAAATACCAGCGCGTGATGGATTGAAAACGGTCGCTGGGGTCGTAAATGGGGCCCAAGGAGACCCCTCCGATATGGGCGTTGATGGCGAAATTATAGATCGGTGCGTAAAGGATGAGCGCGGGCAATTGATCCTGGAAGCGATGTTGGAAGCTCTTATAGAGCTCCTGGCGGGTGGAGATTGCGGGCGTGATGCGGGCCTTTTCCAGCCAGATGCCGATGTTGCGATCGGAAAAGCCGCTGTAGTTTTGGCCTGTTTCAGCCTGGGTGTCGTGCCAGAAGGGGTAAGGGTCAGGGTCAGGGAAAGGCCCCAGGAGCAGGTCAGTCAAGGCGGCCTCGAAGCCCCGCGGCACCAACACTTCCGGGACCAAATCGGCGGGTTGGATGGGTTGCAGTTCGACTTGGATGCCCACAGCTCGCCAGTTCTCGGCAATGGCTTGGGCGATGGCTGGGTGATCGCCCTGCGCGGCGAAATTGAGGGTGATGGCCAGGGGCGTGTCCTCCTGGCGGCGCACGTACTCGGGGGAGCCGGGCATCGCGCCGGGAGGAAGCTTCCAATCCAGCTGGTCCAGCATCTGGGCCGCGCGGAATGGGTCATAGGGGTAGGTGGGCACTGAGGGCGAATGGGCCCAACTGCCCGGCAGGATCGGTCCGGAGGCCATAACGGCCTGGCCTTGCAGGATGCTGTCAATGATCCATTGACGGTTGATGGCCAGCAGCAGCGCCTGGCGCAGGCGCTTATCGGCCAGGAAAGTCTTCTCCGGGTGGTTGACGTTGAGGAAGACGACCGCGAAGGATGGTCTGCGCGCCGAATAGAGGGCCAGTTGCGGATCCTCCAGCACCCTGGGAAGCAGGCTGCGTGAGACGTCACCCAGGCCCTCCACCTGCCCCTGGCGCAATGCGCTGAATGCAGCCGCCTCGTCGGCAAAGGTGTGCAGTGCGACCGCCTCGAGCAGGGGGGCGCCGCCGTAAAAATCCTCCCAGCGCCCAAGGCGCACGCCGGCGATTTGACCTTCGTTCATCAGGTAGCGCTCAAAACGGAACGGGCCGGTGCCGATGGGCTCAATATGGAAGGGATGGTCAACCAATTCAGCCGCCGAGACGCCTCGCAACAGGTGCTCAGGAAGAAGGCCCATGGTCAGGTAATCGGGGAAGGGGGCGAAGGGCTCAGGAAGTTGAAACTGCACCGTGCGCTCATCCAGGCGCCGGATCTCGATCTCGCTCCAAAGGGCCTGCAAGTCTGCTGGCCCGGGGTATTGGGGGTCCTGCAAGAGAGAAAAGGTGTAAATGACGTCATCTGCGGTTACCGGCTCGCCGTCGTGCCAGCGCGCAGCGCGGCGTAGGCTGAAGGTGTATAGGGTCGCATCGGCAGAGACGGCCCAGGAATCGGCCAACTCCGGGACGATCACCCCGCGGTAGTCGTAGCCCACCAGGCCCCGATAGAGCAGGCGGTCGATATCACGATCCACCTGGTTGAAAGCATCCAGCACAGGGTTGAGGCGAACGATGGACCCCACCAGGGCTTCGCGATAAACGCCGCCGGCGACGGGCTCCTGCGCGGCGGGTTGAAACGTGGGCCTGCCGCCCAGCAGGTAGCCCAGCAGCAGGAGGAGCGCGCCTAAGGCGATCAGCAATGGCCAGCGAAGCTTGCGCATATAGGGGGGGAACCTTGGCTAAACGGTGAGGATCACATTCAGAATGGCCAGCACAAAGAAGGCAATGCTCAGGCCTATGGTCACGTTAAAGAGCAGGCGTTCGATGCCGCGTCGGGCGTGATAACCCGCGCCACCGAAGTCCCCTCCCGAAAGCCCCCCCAGGCCGGCGCCCCGACTTTGCAGGATGATCACAACAATCAGGGCGATGGACACCACGATCATGGCAAGGTTGAGATAGATTTCCACCAGTAAGCCTCCTCCTACGTGCAAACGCAGGGATTATAGCAGATGGGTGATGCCCCTTCAAGGCAGAAGCTGGCAGGGCCTGTATCCNCCGCCCGCAGGGGGGCTCACGCACGCTGTCCGATTTGTTGGCGCAGATAGGCCTCGATGAAGGGGTCCAAGTNGCCGTCCAGAACGGCCTGCGCGTTGCCGATTTCCACCCCGGTGCGATGGTCTTTGACCATCTGNTAAGGGTGCAGCACATAGGAGCGNATCTGGCTGCCCCATTCGGCTTTNACGTAGTCGCCTTTGATCTGCGCCAATTCCTCGGCCTGCTGTTTGCGCATCAGGTCGAGCAGGCGGGCGCGCAGAACGCGCATGGCGTTCTCTTTATTCTGTGTCTGCGAGCGTTCGTTCTGGCAGGTGACCACGATTCCCGTAGGGATATGGGTGATGCGCACTGCCGTCTCGTTCTTCTGCACATTCTGGCCCCCGGCGCCCGCCGAGCGGAAAGTGTCGATGCGCAGATCATTGGAGTTGATCTCCACATCTTGATTGGATTCCACTTGGGGGTAGACCTCAACCAGGGCGAAGGAGGTGTGGCGCCGGTGGGCCGAATCAAAGGGGGAGAGGCGGACCAGGCGATGGACGCCGCGCTCGGCCTTTAAGTAGCCATAGGCGTAGTCGCCATTGACGGCGATGGTGACGCTCTTGATCCCGGCCTCCTCCCCTTCGCTCAGGTCCAAGATTTCGGTCTCATAGCCATGCCGCTCAGCCCAGCGCAGGTACATGCGCTGCAGCATTTGGGCCCAATCCTGCGAATCGGTGCCGCCCGCGCCGGCATGGATGGCCAGGATGGCATCCTCGGCGTCGTATTCGCCGGAGAGCAAAGCCCGGAATTCCTTGGCCTCCACGGCGGCTTGGATTTGCTCCAGCTCGGCCTCGAGTTCGGCGCGCAGGCTTTGATCGTCCAGCGCGGCCAACTCCAGGATGTCTTCGATGCGCGCGGCGAGGGCTTCCCAGGAGGCGACTTCCTCTTGCAGGCGCGAGAGACGGCGCATGACGCGCTGGGCCTGCTCAGGGGAATCCCAGAGGTCAGGTTTCTCGGCCTTCTGTTTCAGGCTATCCAATTCGGCTTTGCGCTTGGGGAAGTCAAAGACGCACCATGAGGTCGTGAAGTTGATCCTTCAGCGCTTGGGCGCGATCGAGCAAATCTTGCATGGTTCCAATTCCTCCGCATTTCTAACCCCCCGAGGGGGTCCCCTGGATTTGTTCTTGGGCCAGCAGGCCGTCCAGGTAGGCCGCTGGATCGAAGGGGGCGAAATCCTCCACCTTCTCTCCCAATCCCACGTACTGGATCGGCAAACCCAGGTCCAAGGCGGCCGCCAGGGCCACGCCGCCGCGAGCCGAGCTGTCCAGCTTGGTT
>Ga0180881_1340_pt1 | contig 18112 bp, 22 predicted proteins | sample Deesub1362A_J573_FD_124314 | JGI IMG/M metagenome (GOLD analysis project Ga0180881, IMG submission 124314) | Anaerolineales bacterium JdFR-61 | reverse complement strand
CCCGGAGACCCCTCCACCAACCCCGAGCCCGGTTGAAACCCTCGCCCCCNCCCCTGGCCCCACATCCACGGCCACCGAGACCGCCACGCCGCCCCTGACCCTGGTGGAGAGCCCCACTCCGATGCCGACGTCCACCCAAACTTCCACCCCTGCCTCGGCTCCTACCCCCACCCTCACCCCCACTCAACCAGCGTTGCCGCCCCCGGTGCGTATCTATATCCCCACGCTTTCCATTGATGCGCCGGTGGTCGAGGTGGGGCTGACTCAGCAGGGCGAATTTGTATCCTTTGTCGAACCGCCCAAGGACACCGTGGGCCACTACAGCGGCTCCCCCAATCCGGGCATGCCGGGCAACGTGGTGATGTACGGACATAAGAGCAGCCTTTTCGGGGGCAGTGTCTTCCGCAATCTGCTCAATATCCATCTGGGCGATGAGATAATCATCGAGAATGAGCTGAAGGATAGGTTCGTCTATGAGGTGATTGAGCCACGGATACCGGAGGGCACCGAGCTTCTGGGGGTGGCCAAATCCGGGGCCTGGATACTGGTCAACCCCGACGAGGCCAGGGTGCTCTCCCCCAGCGAGGAGCCTATCCTCACCCTGATCACCTGTGAGCCTGAGGGGTGGTATACGATGCGGCTGGTGGTGACGGCTAAGCTCGTCTTCCCCTGACGGGTTCGCCCAATTGACACTGGGGCTAGGGCGGTGTAAACTAGCGTAAAAAAACTGTTTCCGTATTTCAGGAGGGGGAGTATTTGCGGGAATACGAGCTGGTGTTTATGATACGGCCTGAGGTAACGGATGATGAGCTGCCTGGCGTTGTGGACAGGGTGAAGCAGATAGTAGCCGACTGTGGCGGCACCATCGCTCGGCTGACCAGCTGGGGGCGGCGGAAGCTGGCTTATCCCATAGCTAACGCCCTGGAAGCTACCTATATGTTGGCCCACCTCCAATTGGAGCCGAGCACTGCCTTGAAACTTGAGGCCAACCTGCGGCTGGCTGATGATGTCTTGAGACATCTCTTAGTGAGGTCCGAAGGCTGGGGCCAAGTTACAGCAATACCGTCGTCTGGGGAGGAGAGCAAGGAGAGCAGCCATGGCCAGTCTGAATAAGGTGATGATCATTGGAAACGTAGGCACCGAGCCCGAGATGCGCTTCACGCCCAATGGCAATCCGGTGACCTCCTTTCGTATGGCCACATCCCGCGTCTACACCACCGCCGACGGCGAACGCCGCCAGGAGACGGAGTGGTTTACCGTGATAACCTGGAACCGCCTCGCCGAATCCTGCAACCAGTTCCTGACCAAGGGGCGGCGAGCCTATGTGGAGGGCAGACTGCGCACCCGAAGCTGGGAGGGGCAGGATGGTCAGAAACGCACCCGCCTGGAGATAGTCGCCAACCGAGTGCTCTTCTTGGACCGGCAGGCCGTGGCCCCCCTCCCCGAGGAGGCTGCCGAGGAAGCGGCCGTAACGTCAGAGGTGGAGACGGAGGCGGATGACCTGCCATTCTAAAGGATCGATCAGAAGGGCCCTGTTTGAAACTGGTTAGACCGAGGAGATATGACCAAGGGTAAGCAAAGCGGTTCCGGAAAGGCCAGCAAGGGTAGGAAAAGATACATCCCCAGGCGCAAGGTCTGTGCCTTCTGCGCCGAGAAGGTCAAATATATTGACTATAAGGATGCCTCTAGGCTGAGCAATTATATCTCTGACCGGGGCAAGATAGAGCCCCGCCGCAAGAGCGGCACCTGTGCCAAGCACCAGCGGGCTCTGGCCACTGCCATCAAGCGGGCGCGTTACCTGGCCCTGCTGCCTTATACCCCAGAGCACATCCGCAAGACCGGAGGGGTGGGCATAAGGGGTTAGCTCACCCCTGGCACCTGTCTCGCCGAGAGCCCCGGCTGTGGTCATGTGCCCCAACCAGTGGTTAGTCCCCGGGAGGAGTTCTGGGCTTGACCAAGAAACACAAGCCACCGCCAAAGCGGGTGGTCACCAAACGCCAGCTCTCCTATTGGCAGCGTCAGCGGCGTATTCAGAGGATCACTCTCATCAGCGGCAGCTTGGTCATTGCCTTGGTCCTGGCCATCCTGGGCTGGGGCTATTATGAGAAGGAGTATGTACCGCATCAGGAGGAGCTGGCCAAACTGCGTCAAACGGTGGCCGTGGCCGGTGATACCACCTTTGATGTGGAGTACTTCATAGAGACCTTGCGCTACCGGAGCCTGCAAAGCCCAGACCAGCCCCCCTCCACCCTGGCCCCTCAGGCGCTCTCCCTAATTGAAAATGTATACCTTATAAGGGAGGAGGCCAGGGAGCGAGGCCTTTCTATAGATAAAGCCGATGTGGACAAGGCCCTGGAGAACACCAAATTCAAGGGCAATAAAGTGGTGCGGGAAATAGTGGAGGCGAGCCTGCTCCAACCGAGGCTGGTCCAGGCCCTGGGTGAGGAGCAGATCCCCGCCACCGTGCCCCAGGTAGAGGTCCAAGCCATGCTCCTGGACTTTGCCGATTTCCTGGCCGCCCGGGACAGGCTGGAGGCCGGAGAGGACTTCGCTGCCGTGGCCCAGGAGCTTTCCATAGACACCTTCCCCATATCGAAACGGGGGCAACCCCTATGGTTTCCCCTCCCCCCCTGGCAGATCGCCCGTCCCGCCTTTGACCGTGCCCTGGCCAACCTGGAGCCCGGTGAACTGAGCTTGCCCATATGGGATAAGGAAGCCCCCAGGATTGGCGGCTACTGGGTGATCAAGGCCATCACCAAGGACGAGGAGGCCAAAGCGGCCACGGTTCAGGCCATCCTCACCTATAGCCGGCACACGGCTGAGGTGTTGCGGAATTGGGTGGAGGCGGGGGAGGACCTGGGCGCCCTGGCCCAGGAGTATTCCCAGCACCCCACCGCCCAAGCGTCTGGCTATATAACGGTCACCGACCAGGCGGAGACCATGAGTCGAGACTTTGTGGAGGCCTGCTTTGCCCTGGAGCCGGGGGAGCTGGGCCCGGTCATCTATGACAGCGAGGCCGATACCCGGGGCGGCGCCTGGCTGATCAAAGCACTGCGCAAGGAGGAGCGCCCACTGGACACGGTGATCCCCCCCGAATGGTTCCCTTACCTGAATGAGGCCTTCAACTTCTTCACCGAGGAAATCGGCCTGCGCCGGTTCTGGGAGCTACGGCTCTTCAACGACTGGCTAACCCAGGCTCTGGAGGAGAGCCCGTTCCAAAGCCACTGGGATGACCTGGACCCAGAGCTCAGGGACTGGGCTATTACCAGGGCCAGCCGGGACCGGTGAGGCACGGGGGCAATTCTATGGCAGCAACGGAAGAGGTGGGCATAGGCCTGCTGGGGCTGGGGGTGGTGGGCGGCGGGGTGGCCCGGGTCCTCACCCAGAAGCGGCAGGAATTGGCCGCCGAGGCGGGCTGTCCCTTGGTATTGCGTAAGGCCCTAGTGCGTCACCTGGACAAGGGGCGCTCAGTGAGCCTGACCTCAGACCTATTGACTACCAATCCCGCTGAGGTGCTGGACGACCCAAGGATTGACATAATCGTTGAGGTCATGGGCGGTGAGAGCCCGGCCCAGGACTACATCTGCCGGGCGCTGAGCCAGGGTAAGAGCGTGGTCACCGCCAACAAGGAAGTGATTGCCAAACACGCCCCCCGGCTCCTTGCCCTGGCCCGGGAGCACGGGGTCGGTCTCAGCTTCGAGGCCAGCGTGGGCGGAGGCATCCCCTTGGTGGCCCCCTTCCAGCAGGATCTGGCGGCCAACCGGCTTTCGGCCCTCCAGGCCATCATCAACGGCACCACCAACTATATCCTTACCCGGATGGACCGGGAGGGGCTGGAGTTCGATGTGGCTCTGGGGGAGGCGCAACGGCTGGGCTATGCCGAGCCCGACCCCACCAACGACGTGGAGGGCATTGACGCCGCCTACAAGCTGGCCATCCTGGCCAGTCTGGCCTTCCATACCCAGGTGAGGGTGGAGGATGTCTATCGGGAGGGCATCACCCGCCTGGCCAATCGGGACTTCCGCTACGCCCGGGAGCTGGGCTATGCCATCAAGCTGCTGGCCATCGCCAAGGAGAGCCAGGGAACCGTAGAGGCCCGGGTTCACCCCACCTTCATCCCCCAGGAACGCCTCATGGCCAAGGTGGATGGCGTCTTCAATGCCGTCCAGGTGGAGGGCGACCTGGTGGGCCGGGTCATCTTCTACGGTGAGGGGGCGGGGCCTAGCCCCACCTCCAGCGCCGTGACCGCTGACCTCATCCGGCTGGCCCAGAGTATTCATCGGGGCAAAGACCTGGCCCCCCGGTTGAGCCTGGAGCCCATCAAGCCCATCCGGCCCATTTCCCAGATCCGCACCCGGTATTATCTGAGGATGACCGTGGCCGACCGCGCCGGGGTGCTGGCCCAGATCTCCAAGACCCTGGGCGACAATAATATCAGCATCGCCTCGGTGGTGCAGAAGGAGACCGACGAGCTGGCCCAGGCGGCGGAGATCGTGATCATGACCCATCTGGCTCAGGAGGCGGCCATGCAGCAGGCCCTCCAGGAGATGGCCAGGCTGCCCGTGGTCCATGAGGTGAGCAACTTCGTGCGCGTGGAGACCTAAGGCTACCTGTGAACAGGGGCGTCCTATCCCGATACAGCGATTACCTGCCCATCACCCCGGCCACCCCCATGATAACCCTGGGCGAGGGGGATACCCCCCTGGTTCGCTCCCAGGGCCTGGAGAGGGAGATCGGCTGTGGTGAGCTATACTTCAAACTGGAGGGCTGCAACCCCACCGGCTCCTTTAAGGATCGGGGGATGGTGGTGGCGGTGGCCAAGGCTGTGGAGCGGGGCAGCAAGGCCATAATGTGTGCCTCCACGGGCAATACCAGTGCCGCCGCGGCCGCCTACGGCGCCCGCTTTGGGCTGGACACCGTGGTCATTGTTCCCAAGGGCAGCATCGCCCTGGGCAAGCTGGGTCAGGCCATAATCTATGGCGCCCGCATCGTGGCCATAGATGGCAACTTCGACCAGGCGCTGAAGCTGGCGCTCCGCCTCACCGAAAGGCATCCGGTCACCCTGGTCAACTCCCTGAACCCGCATCGCATCGAGGGCCAGAAGACCGCCTCCTTTGAGATCGTCGATGAGCTGGGGGATGCCCCGGACTTGCTGTTTATCCCGGTGGGCAATGCCGGCAATATCACCGCCTATTGGAAGGGCTTTGTGGAGTATCATAGGCTGGGCAAGGCCACCCGTCGGCCCAGGATGATGGGCTTTGAGGCAGAGGGGGCGGCCCCCATCGTCAGGGGCCATATTATAGACAGCCCTCAGACTGTGGCCACGGCCATTCGTATCGGCAACCCCGCCAGTTGGAAGGGGGCGGAGGCTGCCCGGGATGAGTCCGGGGGGGTCATCGATTGCGTCAGCGACCACCAGATCCTGGCTGCATACCGGGAGCTGGCGGTTAAGGAGGGCATCTTCGGCGAGCCCGCCTCGGCGGCCGCAGTGGCCGGACTCATCAAAACGGCCCGGGAGGGCCTCGACCTTTCCCAGAAAAGGGTGGTCTGCATCATCACCGGCAGTGGCCTCAAGGACCCCGATACTGCGGTCAGCGCTGCCCCCGCCTTCCCCGAGGTTCCCCCCGATGAGACGGCGGTGGAAAGGGTGCTGGGTTGGGGGTAGCTTGCCCCAGTTGACCAAAGCCAAAAAAGGAGGTTGGGAAATGGCTAAGGTAATCCTGGAGAGCATAGAGGAATACTATCATTTCTATCCCCAAATAGCGGCTGTGATCACGGCCAAGGCGGGGGACAAGGCGAACGCTATGGCCGCAGCCTGGCACTCGGCCATCTCCTTCAAGCCCCCTATCTATGGGGTAGCCATTGCCCCCAAACGCTACACCTGCCAGCTCGTCCTGGAGGGTGGGCAGTTTGCAGTCAACTTCCTCCCCTTCGAGGCGGCGGAGCTCATCGCCTCGGTGGGGGGGAGCAGTGGGAGTGAGGTAGACAAGTTCCATCGCTTCAACATCGAGGTGGAGCCGCCGCTGAAGATCGCCGCGCCCATCCTCAAGGATGCCTATGCCAGCTACGAATGCCGTCTCATCGGGCACCACCTCTACGGGGATCACCAGTGGCTGGTGGGGGAGGTGGTGGCAATCCATATGAGGGGGGAGGCCTTCACCCACCAGCACATCCTGGACCTGGCCAGGGTCAAACCAGCCCTATATCTGGGGGCGGAATATTACACCACTGCCGATAGCGGGATGGTGTGCTTCTTGGACCGCCAGGTCTACGGGAAGCGATAAAGGCGACCGGAGGAGGGGCGTGATCGACAAGAAGAGGATCGAAAGGGCGTTCAGCGAGATTATCGAGGCCATCGGGGAAGAACCGGGGCGCCAGGGGCTTCGGGGCACCCCCCAGCGTGTCGCCGATATGTATGAGGAGCTTTTCTCCGGCCTGTCCAGCGACCCCGGGCAGGAGCTTACGGTAGGCTTCGAGGAGGGGCACCGGGAGATGGTGATCCTGCGGGACATCCCCTTCTATTCCATGTGCGAGCACCATCTCCTGCCCTTCTACGGGGTGGCCCATGTGGGCTATATCCCCAATAGAGATGGCCGGGTGGTAGGGGCCAGCAAGCTGGCTCGGGTGGTGGAGGTCTTGGCCAAGCGCCCCCAGCTCCAGGAGAGGCTCACCACCCAGATCGCCGATACCATCGCCGAGGCCATCGAGCCCGACGGGGTGGCCGTGGTCATCCAGGCGGAACACCTGTGTATGACCATGCGGGGCATCAAGAAGCCGGGGAGCAACGTCATCACCTCGGCCACCCGGGGGCTGTTCCGCACCCGGGCGGCCACCCGCGCCGAGTTCCTCTCCCTGGTGGCCGGGGGCAGGCAGGAATAGCTGCCCTTACTCCTGCCTGCCGAAGGACCACATGGCCAGGGTCACGGTGAGCACGCCAAAGCCGGCTATCACCAGCAGGTCATTGGCCAAGGACATGGTATGTCCGAATAGGGTTAGCTCAAGGGGGCTCATCTCGGCCACGGCGGGGATACCCTGGGGCAGGATTCGCCCCAGCATGAACTGTCTTATGGCATCCACCCCATAGGTGGCCGGGTTGATCTTGACGATGACATTGAGCCAGGCGGGCAGGTTGCCCACCGGGAAGAAGACCCCGGACAGGAAGACCATGGGGAATACCAGCATCTGCATCACGATCTGAAAAGCCTCCATGGACCTCATCCGGGAGGCGATGAGTATCCCCAGCCCGCCCAGGGCCCAGGCCACCAGCAGCATCAGGCCCCACAGCTTGAGCACAAACAGAAGTGATAGGGGGATGCCGAAGATGGGGGCCAGGAGCAGGATAATAGTCCCCTGGAGCATGGCCACTGTGGCACCACCCAGGGCCTTGCCCATGACCACCGAGGCGCGGCTCACCGGGGCCACCAGGACCTCCCTGAGGAAGCCGAACTCCCGGTCCCAGACAATGGACACCGCCGACATCAGGGAGGTCATGAGCACCGTCATGCCGATGATGCCGGGATACATGAACTTGGTGAAGTCCACCCCCGGGGCCAGCATCCCCATGGTCCGGCTCAGGCCACTGCCGAAGATGATGAGGAAGAGGATGGGGAGGGCGATGGCCCCCACAATCCTTATCTTATCCCGCCACAGGCGGAGCAGGTCACGGTACCAGATTATATAGACGCCTCTCAGTGCCTTCATGGCCCCGCCCCCCTAGCGCCGCCGTCTCCTGAAATGCTCCCGGACCGCCTCCATGCTGCCCACTTCCTGGTCCCGGAGCTCGCGCCCGGTGAGCTTGAGGAAGACATCGTCCAGGGTGGGCTGGCGCAGGCTGATGCTGAGGACCCTCACCCCCACCGCCCTCACCAGCTCGGGGATGAAGACATCCCCATGGGGGACCTCCAGGGTGAGACCAGCGCCGTCGCGGCGCACCGACACCTGGAAGCGGGCCTCGATCTCGGAGGCAGCCCTATCGTCGTCCGCAGTCCTTAGGCTGATGATATCGCCACCCATCCCCCTCTTCAGCGTCTCAGGGGCATCCAGGGCCACGATGCGCCCCTGGTCGATGATGGCGATGCGGCCAGCATTTTCCGCCTCATCCATATAGTGGGTGGTGAGGAAGATGGTGATCCCTTCCTCCTTGTGGAGGCGGTGGAGGTACTCCCAGATACGGTTTCGGGTCTGGGGGTCCAGCCCCAGGGTGGGCTCATCCAGGAAGAGGACCTTGGGGAAGTGGATAAGGCCCCGGGCTATCTCCAGACGACGCCTCATGCCCCCGGAGTAGGTCTTGACCACACTGTGCCGCCTCTCCCATAGCTCCACCATGCGCAACACCTCCTCGATGCGCTGACGGCGGCGGGGGGCGGGAACGTGGTAGACCATGGCGTGAAAGAGGAGGTTTTCCTGGGCGGTGAGCCTGTCGTCCAGGCTAGGGTCCTGAAAGACCAGGCCGATGGCCTGGCGCACCTGGTGCTGGTGGTGCACCACATCGTAGCCGGCCACGGTCACCCTCCCCGAGCTGGGCCTGAGCAGGGTGCACAGGATATTGATGGTGGTGGTCTTGCCGGCGCCATTGGGGCCGAGGAAGCCGAAGATCTCCCCCGGCTCCACGGCGAAGGAAATCCCATCCACCGCCGTCAGTTGTCCGAACCTCTTGGTCAGGTTTTCCACCTCAATGATGCTCATTCCGGGACCGCCTCCTCGGACTCCTTGAGCAGGCCCTCCACCTCGCCCCCCATCACCGAGCCGCGGCACTTGCCCAATGGGTCCATCCTCGTATTCATAATGCCACCCCCTACCTCTCAGAATTATCGGTGATTTCATAATTATGCTGGATATTGATGGGGGCAACAAGGTGCCATGGGGAAGCCAAGGTCAGGCGAGGTGAAGGGAGCGCAGGAAATTGAGCATGGTGGTGGGGGCGCGCAGCAGGCTATAGGCGATGGTAATGAATATGTTATCGCCGGTGGCGGGCACCAGCCTCTCCAGCTTGGCGAATCCCCGAAACAGGAGCCAGGCCAGTCCGGTGCCCGTAAGGCCGCAGCCGAATCCGCCGACGATGTCCATAGGGTAGTGGACGCCTACATAGACCCGGGCGAAGCTCATGAGCAGGGCGAGCATGCCCAGGGCATAGCCGGCCCGGGGCTGGCCCAGCCACACCCCGAAGGCTACGGCGAAGGTCACCGCGGCGCAGTTGCTGGGGAAGGAGGGGTCTATGGGCTTGTAGAAGAGCAGGTTGACCAGGGACTCGTCCAGGGCGTCGAAGGGGCGGGGACGGAAATAGTAGAGGTTGCAAATCTTGACTATGGCGGTGCTGAAGCCGGCGCCTATCATAGCCACCCAGAGCAGCCGCTGAAGGCGTGCCCTTTGGGGGGTGGGGAGGCGGCGACTGAGGATCCACAGCCCCAGCAAGGACAGGGCCATTATCACCGGGATAAGGTAATCGTTGGTGGCCCGCTGCATAATCCAGTCCGCTGGCCCCCAGTGCCCGGCCAGGCCGTTTATCCCCAGGAAGAGCCATTCATCGAAGGTCATCAGCCTGCTTCCCCCTCCAGCGTCTCAGGCTATACTTTACCGCCTCAAAGTAGCTCATATCCTCTAGGATATCCATACCCTCTTTTGGGGGCGCATTGGGGGGAGGCTTCAACCGCCAGTTTATCAGGGAGGATAGGATGAGGCTGAAGGCTAGGGCAGCCAGACAGCCCAGGACAAAGAAGCCGAACTGTTCCCTCCCCTCCAGCCCCCGCTGGTTACGCTCCTCGGCGAGGAAGAACCAGAGGAAGGCCCCTAGGATGAGCAGCCCGCCCAGGATATAGCTGGGCAGGGGCCTTTTGAGAAAGAGGAGCCCCTTGAGCCTGACGTAGGCCGCCGCCATCTGGATCACGCCACAGGCGGCGAAGAAGATAAAGGCAAAGTATTCCGCCAGAAGCCTTGCCGGTACCACATACTCCTGTGGCAATGGCTACCCCGGGGGCGTTTCAGGACTTGCGTCGCATGTAGCCCGCCTGCTCCTTGAGCTCGGGGGGCAGGTTCCTGGTGGTCAGGAAATGGGTGAACCCCACCACACAGGGCAGGAGGGCACTATAGACGGCAGGGTCCCATCCATAGAGCCACAGCCCCAGCAGGGGCATGGGGGTGAAAATGATGAGGCCGGCCAGCATATTGCTGCGGGTGAGGAAGAAAGGTATGGCTGCTGCGCCCAGAACGATGAGCCCCGCCCAGGGCATCAAGAAGAACAGGACGCCCATGGTGGTGGCCATGCCGCGGCCGCCCCGGAAGCCGAGGAAGATGGGCCAGTTGTGTCCCGCCACCGCCGCCGCCCCGGCCAGGTAGCTCACCACGATCTGGTTGCTGAGGAGCTGGGCGATGAAAACCGCCAGGGCACCCTTGGCCACGTCGGTGAGGAGCACGGCCACCCCGGGCAGCGCCCCCACCTCCCTGAAGACATTGGCCGCCCCCACGTTCCCATCCCCCAACTGGCGGATGTCCACGCCCAGTAACAGCCGGCCCACCACATAGGCAGTGGGGAAGGAGCCCACTATATAGGCCAGGAAAATGGCCAGGGGATGGTAGATGCTCATCCCGTCCTCTCCCCCCGGCGCCAAGGGTCAAAGACCACTTCCTTGATGGGTCTCGAGGCCAGGGCCTGTCGGGCGGTGGGCAGATGTTTGAGGCCAACTATCGAGGGCAACACCGCCACATAGAGGGCGAGGGGCCACTCCCCCCGAAGCCACCATACCAGGAAGGGCAGCGCCAGGAAGCCGAGGCATGCGGATAGGGTCACATTGCGAGTAGGTATGAGGCATAAGACCATTATCAGCATAGCCATAGCCATCTGGGCGGGCACCAGGGCCAAAAAAACGCCCGCCGTGGTAGCCGCTCCCTTGCCCCCCTTGAAGCCAATATACACCGGCCAGTTATGGCCCACCAGGGCAGCCGCCCCGGCGCTGAGCACTGCCCAGAAGGGTACCCCCAGCCAGCGGGCCACTATCACCGCCAGAATCCCCTTGGCCATATCTGCCGCCAATACCGCCATGCCGGCCCTTGGGCCTACCTCCCGATAGACATTTAGGGCGCCTATGTTGCCCCCGCCCAGCTTTCTGATATCCCCCTTTTTGAGAAGGCGACCCGCTATATAGGCAGAGGGGAAAGCACCCAGGAGGTATCCCAGCACAATGGCCAGCGCCGCCAGCATCCTCGTCGCCTCAAACCTGGGCAACCTTGCTATAGACCGGGGTACACCAATGAGAATACTTGGGGACCCTGCCCTGAATCACGTTGAAGTACAGGTCTTGGATGGCCTTGGTGACCTTGCCTATCTCCCCGCTCCCCACCTGGCGACGGTCGATCTCCAGCACTGGGGTGACATGGGCCGCTGAGCCGGTGAGGAAGCATTCCTCGGCCATATAGAGCTCGCCACGGCTTACCTGCCTCTCCTGCACCTCCAGGCCGAGCTCGTCGCGGGCCAATTGGATTACAGTATTTCGGGTGATGCCCACCAGGATGTGTTCTGAGACACTGGGGGTGACCAGCATCCCATTCTCCACCAGGAAGATGTTCTCGCCGGAGCCCTCGGAGACATTGCCGTCGTGGGTAAGCATAATGGCCTCATCGAAGCCATTTTCCATGGCCTCGCTCTTGGCCAGGGAGCTATTGACGTAAATCCCGGTGAGCTTGGCCCGGGGGGGCAGCATGCTGTCATCGGGGCGGCGCCAGCTGGAGATGGTGCAGGTTATTCCCTTGGTAATATCCAGGTAGGGACCGAAGGGCATGACAAAGATGAAGAAATCATCCTCCACACCGTACATCCTGAGGCCGATGGCCTCGCCGCTCTTGTAGGCCACGGGCCGGATATAGATGTCCTCCCTATAGCCATTGCGTTCCACCAGCTCCACGGTGATCCGACAGAGATCGTCCAGGGAGTGGGGGAGGTTGATCTTGAGCAGCTTGCAGGAGGAGAGCAGCCGCTCATAGTGCTCCCTGAGGCGGAAGATGTAAAGCTGTTCCTGTTCCTGGTTCCAGTTGGCGCGGATGCCCTCGAAAGCCCCGGTACCGTACTGCAAGGCGTGGGTCCTGATGCTGACCTTGGCCTCCGTTAAGGGAACAAATTTACCCTGGAAAAAAGCTATGGGTGGCATGAGCCTTTCTCCTTTCGAATAAAGCCGTGAATAGCATTATAACCAGTGTCGTGGGGAAAGGCAAGCCCTGGATGGGTGAACTTATACGGTTGGCGAGGCCCCCGGTCAATAGATGGCTATGGGTGTCCCCGCTGGCAGCTTCAAGGTCAGGCCGGTCTGGATGGCCTCAAAGCCGTATTTGTGGCGGAGCTCGTCCAAGGCGCGGTTGAGCCTGGCCAGCCTGACCCCTAGGGGGTCGAACATGTGGAGTTGCCTCCCCTCCACCAGGCTGGCGACCCCGATGCCGACGAGCCGCACCGGCTGCTCCCGGTGGCTGAGGGCCTGTTCCAGGAGCTGACGCCCCGTGTGGAAGATGGCCTGGTCGGTGTCGATGGCTTGGCCCAAGGTGCGGCGGCGGGTGATGGTATCGAAGTCGGCATACCTCAGCTTCAGCACCAGGCACCGGGCCAGCCTCCCCCGGGCGCGTAGCTCGGCCCCCACCCTCTCCGCCAGATAGCGCAGGACTGCCAGGAGATGAGATCGGCTCAGGGTGTCTTGGGGCAGGGTGGTCTCTTTGCTGATGGACTTGGTGGCTGAGGGTGGTTCCACCGGGCTCTGGTCCCGGCCATTGGCATGAAGGTATAACACATCCCCCAGGGCACCGAACAGGTGGCGCAGCAGTCTGGGGGAGAGGGCTGCCAGCTCGCCGATGGTGACCACCCCCAGCCCCTTGAGCCTGGCCTCGGCCCTGGGGCCAACGCAGGGGAGGCGGGCTACGGGCAATGGGGCCAGGAAGCGGGCATCCTCACCAGGGGGCACCTCGATGAGGCCATCGGGCTTGGCCAGGTCGGAGGCCACCTTGGCCACCACCTTGCCTGAGGCGATGCCCGCCGAGGCGGTCAGCCCCAGTTCCTCCCTGACCCTGGCCTTTATGCGCCGGGCGGCCTCCAGGGCACAGCCGTATAGGGAGTCGAAACCGGTCAGGTCCAGAAAGGCCTCGTCGATGCCGGCGGGCTCCACTGAGGGGGCGAACTGGGATAGGATATGCCGGAAACGATGGCAGAAGTCCTGGTAGCGGTCGAAATTGGCGGGCAGGAATACGGCCTGAGGGCAGAGCCGGCGGGCGGTGGCCAGGGGCATGCCCGCCTTGAGGCCGTAGAGGCGTGCCTCGTAGGAGGCGGAGGCCACCACACTGCGGGAGTGGCCGTTGCCCCCCACCACTACCGGCTTCCCCTGAAGCCGGGGGTCGAGCACCCTCTCCACGGCGACGAAGAAAGCATCCAGGTCGATGTGGAGGATACGCCGCACCGCCATCTGTGTCCCCGTTTTAATAGAACCTATGTTCTAAAAATACCATGGAACAAGGGCTATGTCAAGGGGGCTATTAATGGGGTTGGGCATTATGTTATACTATTTTCAAAGCAAAAGCCTGTGGGGAGGTAAACCATGGCTGTGGAAGAAGAAGTGGGCAGGGTGAGCGATTTCTTCGCCCGGCCCGTGGTGGCCGGCATTGAGCTCATCGGCCACCTCAAGGTGGGGGACAAGATCCACATCGCCGGCCACACCACCGATATGGAACTGGTGGTGGAATCCATGGAGATCAACAATGTGCCCGTCCAGGAGGGCAAACCGGGGGATGCCGTAGGGGTCAAGGTCCCCGACCGGGTGCGGCGCGGCGACCGCGTCTACAAGATTATCGATTAGCCCCCTCGCCCAAGGCTCGGAGCAGGTTGGCCATCTCGATGGCGCTGAGGGCGGCGGCAAAGCCCTTGTTGCCGGCCTTGGTGCCCGCCCGTTCGATGGCCTGCTCCAGATTATCGGTGGTGATGACGCCATTGGCCACCGGCAGCCCTGTCTCCAGGCTCACCGTGGCTAAGCCTTTAGTCACCTCAGCGGCGATATAGTCGAAGTGGGGGGTGCCACCCCGGATGATGGCGCCAATGCAGATGAGGGCGTCGTAGCGGCCGCTCTGGGCCATCTTCTTGGCCACCACGGGGATCTCGAAGGAGCCCGGGGTCCAGGCGATGTCCACATCTTGATCCCGGACGCCGTGACGGGAGAGGGCATCCTGGGCCCCTTCCAGCAATCGGGTGCTGATGAACTCGTTGAAACGGGAAACCACCACCCCGAACCTGAGCCCCTCTCCCAGCAGCATGCCTTCATACCGTTTGCCCATGGGGTTTACCTCCTCGGTCTACGGGGCATCACTGTCGGAGTCGATGCCCAGGAGATGCCCCAGCTTCTTTTGCTTGGTCTCCAGGTAGCGGATATTATAGGGATTGGGCTTGGCCTGAATGGGCACCGTCTCCACCACCCGTAGACCATAGCCCTCCAGCCCCACCACCTTTTTAGGATTATTGGTGAGGAGCCGGATATCCTTCAACCCCAAGTCGGCCAGGATCTGGGCGCCCACACCGTAGTCCCTGAGGTCGGCGGGGAAGCCCAGGGTTTCGTTGGCCTGTACTGTGTCCATACCCTGGTCCTGAAGGGCATAGGCCTTGAGCTTATTATGGAAGCCAATGCCCCTCCCCTCCTGGCGCATATAGACGAAGACGCCCCGGCCCTCCTGGCTGATGCGCTGCATGGCCAGGGAGACCTGTTCCCCGCAGTCGCAGCGGAGGCTGCCCAGGACATCCCCGGTGAGGCATTCGCTATGAACCCTGACCAGAACCGGCTCCGGGGTGGCGATGTCGCCCAGGATGAGGGCCAGGTGCTCGTCGGGGTCGGTAATGCTCTTGTAGGCGATGACCGTGAACTCACCGTATCGGGTGGGTAGCATGGTCTCCACCGCCCTTTGCACCAGCTTCTCGGTGCGGCGCCGATAGGCGATGAGGTCGGCCACGCTGATGATCTTGAGGCCGAAGCGGTCGGCCAGGGCCTCCAGTTGGGGCATTCGGGCCATGGTGCCGTCGTCGCTCATGATCTCGCAGATGACCCCGGCGGGTTGGAGTCCGGCCAGCCTGGCCAGGTCGACGATGGCCTCGGTATGGCCGGCCCGCACCAGTACCCCGCCGGCTCGGGCGCGGAGGGGGAACATGTGCCCGGGCCGGGCCAGGTCCTCGGGCCTGGTGGCGGGGTCGACCAGGGCCTTGATCGTGGCGGCGCGGTCGGGGGCGGAGATGCCGGTGCTGGTCTTGTGTTTGGCCTCAACGGAGACGGTGAAGGCGGTGCTGTATTTTGAGGTGTTGTCCTGGACCATGAGGGGGATTTTCAGCTCGTCCAGCCTCTCCCCGGTCAGGGGCACGCAAATGAGGCCCCGGGCGTATTTGGCCATGAAATTGATGGCCTCCGGGGTGACCCTTTCCGCGGCCATGGCCAGGTCGCCCTCGTTCTCCCGGCTTTCGTCATCGACGATGATGACGAATCGGCCGGCCTTTATATCCTCGATGGCTTCGGATATGGGGCTTAGTCCCATCTGCCAACTCCAAACTGTCGGACAAGATTCGGCCCTATTTTACCATAAAGCCGTGCTCGGCGAGAAAGGCCTCGGTTATCCCGGAGACGGGCTTGCCCAGCAATCGCTCCACATACTTGGCGATGATGTCCACCTCAAGGTTGACCAAGTCCCCTGGCCGCTTGGCGGCCAGGTTGGTATTCTCCCTGGTAAAGGCCACCAGGGAGACCCGGAAGGAGGTGGCATCGCAGTCCATAATGGTGAGGCTCACCCCGTCCACGGCGATGAACCCCTTTTCGACCACATAGCGCATAATCTGGGGAGGCGCTGAATAGCGGACCAAGAGAGCCTCTGCTTCGGGCGTAAAGGACATGATCTTGCCGGTGCCGTCCACATGGCCCTGCACCAGGTGTCCCCCCAGGCGCCCCCCCAGGGACAGGGCCCGCTCCAGGTTTACCGGGTGGCCGGGGCGGAGCTGGCCCAGATTGGTGCGGCGCAGCGTCTCGGGCATCACCTCCGCGGTGAAGGAGTCGTCGGTTAGGGCGGTCACGGTGAGGCAGACCCCGTTGACATTCAGGCTGTGGCCGGGTTGGGTCCCGTCCAGCACCTTTCGGGCGTTGATGGTCAGGTTTCTGGGCCCGGCTGACTTGACTCTGCCCACTTCCTCCACGATGCCGCTGAACATGCTAACCTGGCCTTTGGGGGTAGCCACTGACCATTAAATCAGTCCCCAGTCTTTCCACCTTGACCCCTCTTAGCTGCCAGGCCTTGGCGACCTGGGCCACCCCCTCACCGGCAACCGCGGTGACCGCATTTTTGCCCCCCACGATTATGGGTGCGATAAAGGCCACTACTTTATCGACCAGGCCCAGGTCGAAAAAGGAGCCCAGGATGGTGCTGCCCCCCTCCACCAGCAGGCTGGTGATCTGCCGCCGGCCCAGCTCTTGGAGCAGGGCTGGGAGGTCTACCCGGTCAGTGGCTGATGGGTATCTCAAAATCTCGACGCCCAAGTCGGAAAGGGCCTGCACCTGGGACTGGGGCAGGGGCCCGGCCACCGCCAACCACACCGGCCCTGGCTCTCGGAATACCCGGGCGGTCAGGGGGGTCTGCCCCAGGCTGTCCACGATTATCCTGGGTTTGGGCCTGGTCTCGGCGCCGGGGGGTCTGGGGGTGAGTTGAGGATCATCGCGGACGATGGTATTGACCCCCACCAGGATGGCATCGACGCGGTGGCGCAGCAGATGGGCATAATCCCTGGACTCCGGGCAAGAAATCCACTTGGAGTCGCCGCTGTGGGTAGCGATTTTGCCGTCGAGGCTCATGGCGAACTTGGCGGTGACGAAGGGCAGGCCGCTGGTGATATATTTGCTGTAGGCCTCGGTGACCTCTTTGGCCTCAGCCTCATATTCACCTATGTGGGTCTTGATGCCAGCCCGTTCCAGCTCTGCTTTCCCCCTGCCCGAGACTTGAGGGTTGGGATCCAGGGTGGCTATATGGACTTCCCTGAGTCGGGCACCGATCACGGCCTGGGTACAGGGTGGGGTGCGCCCGAAGTGACAGCAGGGCTCCAGGGTGATATACAAGCTGGCCCCTTGGGCCTTCTCCCCGGCCTGGCGCAGGGCCACCACCTCAGCATGGGCGGAGCCGGGGGGCTGGGTGTGGCCTTCCCCGACCACCTGGCCGTCCTTGACGACCACTGCCCCCACCGCCGGGTTGGGGCTGGTTTGCCCCAGGGCCTGCCAGGCCAGCTCCAGGGCCCGAGCCATGTAGTCCATAGCAAACCCATTCTAGCACTATAGACCGAGCTATGCAACGGACGTCACCAAAGGGATAGGGGCCGCTTGAAGCGGCCCCCTATCCCGAAGCTGGAGGGGCCAGACTTGTCTCAGGCGATGTCGAAGACCATCCGCACGCTGACGGTGATCTCCTCCTCGCCGGGGCTGAAGGGGGTGGGCTCCTCGGGTGGGGCCGGGGTCACTTCCTTGAAGTAGATGGGCCTGGGGGTGAGCATGCCGGTGCCAACCTCGGTGATGTAGATGAGCTTGCCCAGCTCCACCCCGGCTGCCTCCGTCATCTGCTGGGCCTTGGCCAGGGCATCCTGGATGGCCTTGGCCCGGGCCTGTGCCTGAAATGGCTTGGGGTCCTCTATAGTGAAGCGGAGGCTGCCGATTCGGGTGAGGTCGCCGCCAGCCTCGGCCACAGCATCGATGATGCGCCCTACCCTTTGGGCATCCTTGATGTTGCGGATCTTGGCGGTCACCGAGTTCGTCACCCGGTAGCCGATGACCTCGCTAATGTTGCGACGCTCGTCCCAGCGCCGCACAGGGGAGATGTTGAAATACCGGGTCTGGATGTCCTGGCTGGCCACGCCGTGGCCGCTCAGGGCAGCCATAACCTGGTTCATAGCTGTCCGGGCCATGTCCATAGCCTGGGAGACGGTGGTGGCCTGGGCCTCCACCCCCACATCGACCACGGCGATGTCGGGCACCGCCCTCACCTTGCCCAGCCCGCTCACCCAGAGACCTACCTGCTGCTGGGTGCTGAATTCGGCCAGGGCGTATCGGCCCTCGACGGCGTAGGCCAGCCCTGGCTGGTGGCCGGC
>Ga0180881_1117_pt1 | contig 18480 bp, 17 predicted proteins | sample Deesub1362A_J573_FD_124314 | JGI IMG/M metagenome (GOLD analysis project Ga0180881, IMG submission 124314) | Anaerolineales bacterium JdFR-61 | reverse complement strand
CCGCCGCGTCCGGCAGGGCGATCTCTCCCCCGTCGAGCTCCTGGAAGCCCACCTGGAGCGCATCGCCCAGGTGGAGGGGCGTGCCCCGACCACCGGTCCGCTGGCAGAGAGCGCTGGAGACCAGCGCACCGTGCACGCCTTCATCAGCCTCAGCCAGGAGCGCGCCCGCCGCCAGGCGCTGGCCCTGCAGGAACGGCTGGGGGCGGGTGAGGATCCAGGCCCCCTGGCTGGACTGACCTTGGCGGTGAAGGACATCTTCTGCGTGGCCGGCACCCGCTCCACCGCAGGCTCGCGTATCCTGGAGCCCTTCATCTCCCCCTACACCGCCACCGCCGTGGCCCGCCTGGAGGCCGCTGGGGCCGTGATCCTGGGCAAGACCAACATGGACGAGTTCGCCTTCGGCTCCTCCACGGAAGCCAGCGCCTTCCGGCCCACCACCCGCAACCCCTGGGACCTTGAACGTGTGCCGGGCGGCTCCTCGGGCGGTAGCGCGGCGGCCCTGGCCGCCGGCGAGGCCGCCATCGCCATGGGCACCGACACCGCCGGGTCCATCCGCCAGCCGGCGGCCTTCTGCGGTGTGGTGGGGCTGAAACCCACCTATGGCCGCGTCTCGCGCTATGGCCTGATCGCCTTCGCCTCCTCCCTGGATTGCCCCGGCCCCATGGCGCGCACGGTGCGCGATGTGGCCCTGATGCTGGGGGCCATGGCTGGCCCCGACCCTTACGATGCCACCGCGGCGTATGTCGAAGTGCCGGATTACCAGCAATTCCTGGAGCGCGACCTGCGGGGAGTGCGTATTGGCCTTTCGCCGGATACCTTCCGCCTCAAGTATCCCGATCCGAAAACGGGCCAATTGCAGGAGATTTCCATCCAGCCGGAGATCGAAGCCGCGGTGCTGGAGGCGGCGGAGCTGCTGGCGCGGCAGGGGGCCGAGATCGTCGAGGGCGTGCCCCTGCCCCACAGTCACTACGGCATCCCCGCATACTTCGTCATCTCACGCGTGGAGGCCGCTTCGAACTTGCACCGCTACGATGGGGTGAAATACGGTTACCGCCACCCCGGCCCTGTGGAAGACCTGCGCCAGCTCTATCGCCTCAGCCGCGGCCAGGGCTTCGGCACCCAGGTCAAATTGCGCATCCTGATGGGCATGTACGTCTCGGCGGAGCAATACGAAAAAGGCTACTANCAGCGGGCCCTGAAAGTGCGCACCCTGATCCGGGCCGACTATCTGCGGGCCTTCGACCCCCAGGGGCCGTACCGGCTGGATTGCCTGCTCACCGCCACCACGCCCACCACCGCCTTCCGCATGGGGGAGGTCTACGGCGACTCACTGCTCATGCAGTACGCCGATTTGCTCACCGTTCCGGCCGACCATGCTGGCATCCCGGCCCTCTCCATTCCCGGCGGCCTGGACAGCCAGGGGTTGCCCATCGGCCTGCAATTGCTGGGTCCCGACTTCAGCGAAGGGATTCTGCTGCAGGTGGCCGCGGCCTATGAGCGGGCCACCGCCGATGCCCCCTGGCGGGCCAGCAGGCCCATGGCGCTGGCAGGGGAGGTGGGGCCATGAAGGCAGCCCAGCGGGACGCTCCGGCTGGAGAGCAAGGGATGCAGGAGTACGAGGCTGTCATCGGNCTGGAAACCCACATCCAGCTCAACACCGAGTCCAAGATCTTCTGCCGCTGCAAAGCGGATTCGTGGGGCGCGCCGCCCAATACCCACATCTGCCCCGTCTGCACCGGCCTGCCCGGCGTGCTGCCTACCCTGAACCGGGCGGTGGTGGAGAAGGCGGTCCTGCTGGCCGCGGCCATGGGGGCGCAGGCCATTCAGCCGCTCTCTTACTTCGCCCGCAAGAACTACTTCTACCCCGATCTTCCCAAGGGTTACCAGATCAGCCAGTACGACGAGCCCCTGGCTCTGGGCGGGCATATGGATGTGCCTCTCCCGGATGGCAGCGTGCGGCGGGTCAGCATTATCAAGCTGCACATCGAGGAGGACGCCGGCAAGACCCTTTACCGCGACGGTCAGCGCTGGATCGACTTCAACCGCTGCGGTGTCCCGCTGGTGGAGATGGTCACCGGCCCGGACCTGCGCTCCGCCGACGAGGCCGCGACCTACTTGATCCGCCTGCGCCAGCTGGTGCGCTGGCTGGGCATCTCCGAGGGGGACATGGAGCGCGGCCACCTGCGCTGCGACGCCAACGTCTCCATACGCCCTCGCGGCAGCTCGCAGCTCAACGTCAAGACCGAGATCAAAAATCTGAACACCATCGAAAACGTGCGCGCCGCCATTGGCGCCGAAATCGAGCGCCAGATGCGGGCCCTGGCCAACGGGGTGGCTGTGGAAGCCTGGACCCTGAATTGGGACGAGGACACGGGCACCCTGCGCAAGATGCGCGCCAAGGAGACCGAGGCCGACTACCGTTATTTCCGCGAGCCCGATCTGCTTCCCATCCGCCTGAGCGAGGGGTGGAAGGAAGAAATCCTGGCCCAGCTGCCTGAGCTGCCTCTGGAACGCAAGGCGCGCTTCGAAAGCCAGTACGGCCTGCCCGCCTATGACGCTGAGATCCTCACCGAAGAGCGCAGCCTGGCCGACTACTTCGAGGCCAGCGTGGAGGCCTTCGGCGGGGAGCCCAAGTTTGTCTCCAACTGGATCATGAACGAGGTGCTGCGCCTGCTGCGCGAGAAAGGCCTGCGCGCCGGGGAGCTCAAACTCAAACCCGCCTACCTGGCCAAGATCCTGCGCCTGGTTCAGGCGGGGACCATCACCGGCAGCACCGCCAAGGGCCTGCTGGAAAGGGTCCAGGAGAGCGGAGAGGATCCCCAAGTGATCGTCGAGCGTGAGAACTTGGCCCAGGTCTCCGACCAGGACACCTTGCGCCAGCTCGCGCAGGAAATCCTGCAGCAAAACCCAGAGCAAGTGGCCACCTACAAGGGCGGCAAGACCACATTGATCGGCTGGTTTGTCGGTCAGGTGATGCGCCGGACGGGCGGCAAGGCCAACCCCCAACTGGCCAGGGCTATCCTGGAGGAGCTCCTGTCTGAGTGAGGGCCTGCCCAGGCCCGCTGGCGTTCTCCCCAGTGGATGGGTCCATGGAGGCGGAACCCCGATCCCAATTCGTCGATCTAGGCCCTCTGCGCCTGCATTATCTGCGCTGGCCGGCGCAGGAACCGCGCGGCCAGGCGTTGCTGTTGCACGCGCTGGGATGGAACGCCCGCGCCTGGTGGAAAATTGCCCCCCTTCTGGCGGAGCGGGGGATCGGATGCCTGGCGCCCGATCTGCGCGGCCACGGCCTGAGCGATCGCCCGCCCGAAGGCTATGACTACACCACCATGGCTGCTGACGTGGGGGCCCTGGCGGGTGCCCTGGGGCTGGAAAGCCCGTTGCTGGTGGGCCATTCCTGGGGTGCAGTGCTGGCACTCGAGCTGGCCAGCGGGGGAANGCTGGCGCCCTGCGGGGCCGTGTTTCTTGATGGGGCCATCGGCCAGCTCAACACCCTGCCGGGCGCGAACGAAGATCTCTTCTTGCAGGCCATGGAGCCCCATAATCGGGAGGGGGTCGCGCGGGAGGCTTTCCTGGAGCGCCTGATGGATCCGGCGCGCCCCTACCCGCTCCCGCCTCACGAAGCTCACATTATCCTGGCCAGCTATGAGGAGGGTCGAGATGGCCGGCTCTGGCCCCGGGTCAGCCGTGAGCGGTATCGCGCTGTGTTGCGCTCGGTTTGGAACCACCCGACCTACGAGCGTTTCAGCCGGGTGCGCTGCCCCGTCCTGATGCTGCCTGTGGAACCCCCTGAACCGCGTGATCTGGGAGCCAATGCCCATCTGTGGCTCAATCATGAGGGGGTGAAAGTTGCCCGAGCGCGCATCCGAAAGCTGGAGATCCATTGGCTTCGGGATACACCCCACGACTGGATGCTCTTGCAGCGCGCGCAGGAGATCGCCCGGGTTATGCTCGATTTTATCGCCGGCAAAGGCCTCTTCTTGGAGCGCTGAGCAAGGGGGCCAGTCCTTATAGGGAAGAGAAAACCGCCGGGCGTGCAACCCGGCGGCGCACTCGGCCGATTTGTTCTCCTGGCAGAAGATCCCCCACGGCCACGGTATGCCGCGATGGCACCTTGGACGGAGGACCTCTACCCTGGCGGCCTACCCACCGCCAGCCATCAGGATGGAGGAGATCAGGGCGGCAATGCCGGCGAAGAGATAGCCGATGGCCGCGGCCTGATTCTGGCTTTTCGTCGAGCGGTTGTATTTTTCCAGGTAGTTGTTGAAGTCCTCGACGAAGCGGGTGATGAACTCGTTCTTGCTCTCCCCTTCCTCCTCATGCAGGTGAAACGGGCGGATGGACTGGCGGGTGTTCTGCCAGTGAGCGTAGGACAGATAGAAAAAGACGGCCATGAAGAAGATCCAGATGAGCACCATTGGATTGCCAGGCATCAGACTCCTCCCTGCGGATGATCATAGCTTCCGACAGCACCAAGATACAGCAAAAAGCTCTCTGGGACAACATGGGGTGCCTCTCGCCCAATGTGCTGCGGCTGCCTCAGCGGGGTGAATGGGGTGTGTGTGCGGGGGATTTTGCGCCACACAAACCCCATGCAGCGCCGGCTTGAGGGGGTGTGCCAGAGCCTTGTAGAGCGTGCCAGGATCCCCTTTGCATCCCGAGACAGGAACCACCCCTATGGGCGCGGGACGGCGAAGGGAATGGGCCGGTCTGGGCTATGGGCCAGGATGGTCGGTCCGGAGACCCCGGAGTAGCGCACCAGATCCCACCCGCCCCCGGCCGCCTGGGCGTTGTAGACGAAGGTTTGCGGATCAAGCCAGCGCGCATCGCGGCCCGCGCCAATGGCCACGGGCCCTGAGCCCAGCGCCCCCAGGAAGAGGTTGAGGTCCGTGTCGCGCCGATAGAGAAATCGCATACCATCGGGCGCCCACCCTTCCCATCCCACCCGGCCTGTGTCATAGACCGTGGGGCTGGAACCGTCCAGATTGGCCACGACCAGATTGTCGGTATTCGGCACCCCGGTGGGGACGGCGTAGGCCACTCGGGCCAGATCGGGGGAGATGAGCGGGTAGCCGGACATCTGGAGGAAGAAGAATTGGCCCTGGATGGTTGCCACTTCGCTGGCCGGGCCGCCCCCCGCGGGGATGCGCCAGATGGTGGCGGAGGGATCAGGGGCCAGCGGGTCCTCGGAGGGGATGAGGACCGCCAACTGCCCCGAGTCGGGGCTCCAGACGGGGCGTGGGTAGTAGGCATACTCGCTATAGGTCATGACAAAGGGGAAGTTGATCAAGGCCGCCTGGTGGTTTGTCCCGTCGCTGTTGACCAGATCGATCTGCGTGGGCCGGGTGACGGCGATGCGGCTTCCGTCCGGCGCGATGGTGAAGTCACCACCGCTCCCTGCTGGCAGCAGGGTTGAGAGCGCCGCGCTGGCGGTATCGAGCCGTAGCAGATCGTCGTTCTTGATCAGGCCAATGAATTCGGGGACCGAAAGGGTGTTGAAAACCAGGTCATGGCTCCCGGGAAGGAAGGCCATCTGGTTGACGGCGATGCCCAGGACGCCTTCCTCGGGGGGATAGAGCCCCTGGAGGGCCTCGCGCGAGAGCAGCAGCCTTTCCGTGGCCGTGGTCAGGTCGAACAGTCGCAATTCACCCAGCCCCTCGGGCTCGCCGCGGTGGATGAAAGCCACCTGCGTGCTGTCATCGGAAAGGACCGCTTGCAGCGCGCCGCCTGAGCTGGTGAGCTGGCGAGGGGGCGTCTCTCCCTGGATGACCCACAGATTCCCCGCGAGGATGTAAGCAATGCTGACGGGCGGCTCTGGGCTGGGGCTGGGCATGGATGTGGCGCTCGGCTCGGGGGAGGGCTCCAGCCCCTCAGGTTCCGCCAATGCGGTCAGCGTGGCGGCCACTTGGGTTTGGATGGCCTGAGAATCGGGCGGTTGCTCAGCCGGCAGGCCGCAGGCCAGAGCGCTTAGGGCCAGAGTGAGGATGGCCAGAACGGCGTGTCGGCGCATAGGGCATCTCCTTGAGTTCGCCGCCGGGGCTTTTTGCCCCGGCGGCGGGTTCCTAATCATGCGTGTAAGACAGGACGCCTCAGCTGGTGTATTGGTGAAAGCCGCGCCCCGTCTTGCGGCCCAGGTAACCAGCATCCACCATTTTACGCAAAAGCGGGGCGGGGCGATACTTGTCCTCCCCTAGATCGCGGTGCAGCACTTCCAGGACCATCAGCACCACATCCAGGCCAATGAGATCGGCCAGGGCCAGTGGGCCCATTGGATGGTTCATGCCCAGTTTCATGACCGTGTCGATGGCCTCGGCATCTCCGATACCTTCCTGGAGGGCGAAGATGGCTTCGTTGATCATCGGGCACAGGATGCGATTGGAGATGAAACCGGGCGAGTCCTTGGCCTCGACCGGCACTTTGCCCATCGCGCGCCCCACCTGCATGGCGGTCTCCACCGTCTCGTCGCTGGTGGCCAAGGCGCGGATCACCTCCAGCAGCTTCATCAGGGGCACGGGGTTGAAAAAGTGCATCCCGATGACTTTATCCGGCCGCTGGGTGGCGCTGGCGATGCGGGTGAGGGAAATGGAGGAGGTGTTGGAGGCCAGGATGGCGTGGGGCGGCGCAAGGCGATCCAGCTCGGCGAAGAGCTCTAACTTGAGGTCCGGATTCTCAGTGGCCGCTTCGATCACCAGGTCGGCCTGGCGGACCGCTTCCAGGTCCAGCGCGGTGGCGATGTTGAGGGCGGCCTCTTTTTGTGCCTCGCTGAGGATCCCCTTCTGGTTCAGCTTTTCAACGGAACGGGCGATGGCCGCCTGGCCTCGCTCCAGGGCCTGCGCGTCGATATCGGTCATGGTCACGCTGAATCCGGAGACGGCGGCGGTCTGAGCGATCCCGCTGCCCATGGTCCCGGCGCCTACGACGACGATGTTCTTGATTTCCATGGGAACCTCCCGTAGGAAAGACGCTAAGCGGATTCGTGATGGTCGTGGAGGGAAGCTGTTGCACGAGACCCATCATACGAGGGGCCACTTTTCCACAGCCTCCTGGAACAGGCTATGATCCTCCCACCGGTGCCCACTCTGGCGCTCCCTTTGGCGGGCTCGGTCAGTCCTCCAACTCAATGGCCATGGCCACCGCCTCGCCGCCGCCCAGGCAGAGGGCGGCGATGCCGCGGCGCAAGCCACGGTCCTGGAGGGCGTAGATCAGGGTGGTGAGCACCCGCGCACCCGAGGCGCCGATGGGGTGGCCCAGGGCGATCGCGCCGCCGTGCACGTTCACCTTCTCCCAGTCCCAGCCGATGGACTCAAGCTCGCGGCCGTCGGCCAACACCTGGGCGGCGAAGGCTTCATTCAACTCGATCAGGTCTACGTCCTCGACGCTCCAGCCAACGCGCTTCAGCAGGAGGGGGATGGCGCGCGCCGGGGCGATGAAGAGTTCTTTCGGCGTCACCGCGGCCTGGGCGTAGCCCACCACTCGAGCCAGGGGTTTGATCCCCATGGCCTCAGCCTTGGCCCGGCTGGCGAACACCAGGGCAGAGGCGCCGTCGTTGAGGCCAGGCGAATTGCCGGCCGTCACCCGCCCGTTCTCCGTAAATGCCGGCCTGAGCTTGGCCAGCTTCTCCATGGAAGTATCGCGGCGGGGAGTCTCATCCTCGCGCACCAGGGTGGTGCTGCCCCTTCTTCCAGGCACCTCCACAGGCACGATTTCCGCCTCGAACTTGCCGGCGTCGATGGCCGCGATGGCTTTCTGATGGCTTTCGTAAGCCCAGCGGTCCATCTCCTCGCGAGTTACCTCATAGCGGTCGGCGATGTATTCGGCGGCCATGCCCATGGGCCAGCTCTCGAAGGGGTCCCACAGGCCGTCATGCAGCAAGGCATCCACCAGTTGGCTGTGGCCATAGCGCAATTGGCCGCTGCGGGCGTGGATCAGGAAGGGGGCGTTGCTCATGCTTTCCATGCCGCCGGCCACGAAGAGGTCGCCGTCGCCGACCCGGATGGCCTGGGCGGCCAGCATGCCCGCTTTCAGGCCGGACCCGCACACCTTGTTCAGGGTGGTGGCGCCCACCGTGGCGGGTAAGCCGGCGAAGATGGCCGCCTGGCGGGCCGGATTCTGGCCCAGGCCGGCGGCTACCACATTGCCCATAAGGACCTCATCGATTTCGGCGGGGTCAGGGAGCCCGGCGCGCTCCACCGCCGCTTTCACCACCAGGGCGCCCAATTGGGTCGCTTGTAGCGGGCTTAGGGCCCCCTGGAAGCGGCCCATAGGAGTGCGCACCGCGCTGAGGATGACGGCTTGGCGTGAATTGCTCTCGTGGTTCATTGCTTGGCCTCTCCAATGGGTCTGGTGGCCGGGAGCGACCGAGAGGCGCCGCCGGCCATCACGAGCGGGTTAGTTCCTTCCACCCTTGGCGCAGGCGGGCGTAAGTGTCCGGAATGGCCTCGGGCAGGACGCGAGTGTGGGCCGTGGTGGCCATAAAATTGGTGTCCCCCGGCCAGCGGGGCAGGACGTGGATGTGCACGTGGTCCGCCACACCTGCCCCCGCGGCTTCGCCGATGTTCATCCCCACATTGAAGTTTTCGGCGCCGTAGACGCGCGCCAGCACCTGCATGGCCGTGCGTGTCATGAGCATCAGCTCGTTCAGGGTGGCTTGCGGCAAGGGGTCCAATGTGGGCACGTGCTTGTAGGGCACGATCATCATGTGCCCGTTGTTATAGGGATAGCGGTTGAGAATGGCGAAGGCCCTTTTCCCCCGATAGAGGACCAGATTGTCAGGCCCATCCTTCTCCTGCAGGCTGGCACAGAAAAAGCATCCTTCTCGCTGCTCGCGGCCCTCGATGTAGCGCATGCGCCAGGGTGAGTAAAGGTGGTCCATGTCTACTGGCATTCTAGCAGAGTTTGGCCCTGGAGACCATATGGCTAAATTCAGCTCCCCCACGGCCTCGCCGCGTGGCCAGCGGCGAGGTACAATCCACGGCGAGCCCGCTTTGGGGTGGAAAGGACCCCTGATGGATGAGGCTGCCCTGGCGGCACGCTTGCCTGTCGGTTCCCTTGGGGTGCGCTGGGCGTTCCACGCCAGCGTGGCCTCCACCCAGGATCTGGCGCGCCAGGCCGCCGAGCGCGGCGCGCCCCATGGCCAGCTTGTGATCGCCGACTGGCAATCAGCTGGCCGCGGTCGGGGTGGCAAGCGCTGGCATACGCCGCCGGGCAAGGCATTGGCATTCAGCGTGGTGCTGCGCCCTGTGCAAGGCGACCGGCAGGCCCCCCTTCGCTGGAATGTGGCCCCCGCGCTGGCCCTTTGTGACGCGCTGCAGGCCCTTTCCCTGGAGGCGCAAATCAAATGGCCCAACGACGTGCTGCTGGGCGGGCGCAAGTGCGCCGGGGTGCTGCTGGAGGTGGTATGGCACCAGGATCGACCCCATTATGGGGTCTTGGGCGTGGGTTTGAACGTGCTGCATGGGGCCGAGCCCGCTCCGGGTGCGCTGGATTTTCCCGCCACCTGTGTGGAGGAGCAGCTGGGCCGGCCGCCCGATCGCCTGGATCTGCTGGTGGCTGTGCTGCGCAGCCTGGACGCCTGGCTGGCGCCGCAGGATGCAGGGAACTTGATCGCCGCCTGGGAAGCGCGCCTGGCCTATCTCGGCGAGCAGGTGGAAGTGAACCTGGGCGGGAGCATCTTGTCTGGACGGTTGGCCGGTCTGGATGCGGGGGGGCGGTTGAAAATTGTCGAGGCAAGCGGCCGGGTCCAGCTCCTGGACCATGGAGAGGCGAGCCTGCGCCCGGCGCAGCAGGCGGGAGGGTGACATGAGCGAAAAGCAAGATCCATTGGATCCGCGGGCCATTTCAAAGCAATTGGAGATCGAGCCTGAGGCCTATGTCCCCCTGGCCGCCCGGCGCAGGGGGTTGAGCCCGGGGCAGCGCTTGCTCTTGGCCCTGCTGTTGCTCGCGGTGGTGATTGGGGCAGGCATGGTCTGTTTGCTGGCCACAGGGCGCCTCTGGATTTATGGGTAGCGGAGTGGAGCGGAAGTTGGGGCTCGCTCAGCGGTGCCGCCGCCCAGCCGTCCTATTTTCCTAGCCCGGGGAGTGGCGCCCCATTGTGCGGGGTGCGTATGCGGATTGAGCCTTGTTGGCTCGCTGGGGCACCCCGCGGTATAATTGACATAACGCCCGCCGTCGGCGGGCGTTATGTGGGTTGCGCAGCAGACTGAAGGAAGTTCGATGGAAATAGGAACCGTTCGACAAGTTGATATTGAAGACCAAATGCGCGGCGCGTACCTCGATTACGCCATGAGCGTAATCGTCGCCCGGGCTTTGCCCGACGCCCGTGACGGCCTGAAACCCGTCCATCGGCGCATCCTCTACGCCATGTACGACATGGGCATGCGGGCCAATTCGCCCTTCCGCAAGTCGGCGCGCATCGTCGGTGAGGTGCTGGGTAAGTACCATCCCCATGGCGACGCGGCGGTCTACGACGCCATGGCGCGCATGGCGCAGGATTTCTCCATGCGCTACCCGCTCATCGACGGCCAGGGCAATTTCGGCTCCATCGACGGCGATTCGCCCGCGGCCATGCGCTACACCGAGGCACGCCTGGCCAAAATGGCCGAGGAGTTGCTCCTGGATATTGATAAGGACACCGTCGATTTCGTCGACAACTTCGACGGGTCCCTCAAAGAACCGGTGGTGTTGCCCGCGCGCCTGCCCAACCTGTTGCTCAACGGCGCCTCGGGCATCGCCGTGGGCATGGCGACCAATATCCCGCCCCACAACCTGGGCGAATTGTGCGCCGCACTGACCTATATGGTGGACAACTATGAGCGTTGGGACGAGATTTCCGTCGATGAGCTGATGGAGTTGTTGCCGGGTCCTGATTTCCCCACCGGTGGGATCATCGTCGGCGTTGACGGCATCCGCCAGGCCTACAGCACGGGTAAAGGCCGCATTGTGGTGCGCGCCGTGGCCAACATCGAGGAGATGGGCGGCGGCCGCCATCGGATCGTGATCACCGAAATCCCTTACCAGGTGAATAAATCGGGCCTCATCGAGCGCATCGCCGACCTGGCGCGCTCCGGCCGCCTGGATGGGATCTCCGATCTGCGGGATGAGTCGGATAAGCGGGGCTTGAGCATCGTCATTGAGCTGAAGCGCTACGCCCAGCCCAAGAAGATCCTCAACCGCCTGTTCAAGTACACGCCTCTGCAGACCACCTTTGGTGTGCAGCTGCTGGCGCTGGTGAACGGCGAGCCCCGCTTGCTGTCGCTCAAACGTGCGCTGCAGATCTATATTGATCACCGCCGCGTGGTGATCACCCGCCGCAGCGAGTTTGAGCTGAAGAAGGCCCGCGCCCGCGCCCACATCCTGGAAGGCCTGCTCATCGCCCTGAAGAACATCGATGCGGTGATCCAGACCATCCGCCAATCCCCCGACGCAGAGGTGGCCAAGGAGCGCTTGATCCGCCGGTTTGAGCTCACCGAGGTGCAGGCACAAGCCATCCTGGATATGCAGTTGCGACGATTGGCAGCCCTGGAACGCGAGAAGATCGAGCAGGAACATAAGCAATTGATGGAAACCATCGCATACCTGGAAGACCTGCTGGCCAACCCGCGCAAGATCCTGGGCTTGATCGGCGAGGACCTGGCNCAGGTGGTTGAGANCTATGGNGACGCCCGGCGCACGCGGATCGCCCCGGATGCCAGCGAGGAATTCCGCGAGGAGGACCTGGTCACCGACGAGTCGGTGCTCATCAGTATCACCAGCAAAGGCTACATCAAGCGGGTGGCGGCCAAAGCCTACCGCCGCCAGGCACGCGGCGGACGCGGGGTTACAGGCCACGCCATGCGGGATAACGATGAGGTGGAAATGCTCATCCCGGCCCGCTCGTTGGACACCATCCTGTTCTTCTCTGATCGGGGCAAGGTTTACTCCGAAAAGGCTTACCAGATCCCCGACGCCGACCGCACCGCGCGCGGCATTTCGATGATGAATATCCTGGCCCTGGAGCCCGGAGAGTCGATCACCGCGGCGGTGGCGGTGCCTGATTTCGAAGCGGCCAATTATTGCATGATGGCCACCCGCAATGGCAAGATCAAACGCGTCGCCCTCTCCGAGTTCGCCGCGGTGCGGCCCTCTGGCCTGATCGCCATTCGCCTTGAGCCTGGGGATGTGCTCGGCTGGGTGCGCCTCACCAGCGGCGACGACGAGATCATTGTGGTCACCAGGAAGGGCAAGGCGCTGCGCTTCCACGAGAAACACGTGCGGCCCATGGGGCGGCCCGCGGCCGGCGTGCGGGCGATCCGCCTGGAAAAGGGTGACCACGTGACCGGCATGGGGGTCATAGAGCCCGGGGCCGATTTGTTGGTGGTCACCGAAAAGGGCTATGGCAAACGCACGCCCCTGGATGAGTATCCCGTCAAGGGTCGCGGTACAGGGGGTGTGCTGACCCTGAAGAGAGACAAGCTGGATGTGACCGGGGCCATCGCCGCTGCGCGGGTGGTCTTTGAGAATGACGACTTGACGCTGATCTCCAGCGGCGGCATTGTGCTGCGCACAAAGGTGAAGCAGATCAAGCGCGCCAGCCGGGCGACCATGGGCGTGCGCGTGATGGGCCTGCGCGAGGGTGAGACGGTGGCTTCCGTGGCGCGCATCGCCGAGAAGGACTTGCAGCGGGCGGGCGTGGAGCAGGCGTAGTCTCGGCCAGTCAGATCATCTTTGGGGCGATAGGAAAGGGGCTGCCCAGGACGGGCAACCCCTTTGGCTGTAGGGGGATCGTTGGGCTAAGCCTGGACCATGGTCGCGCTGCCCGCGGCGTTCATGTACGCCTGGCCATAGAGATGGCCAATGACCGCCGCCGCGTAGGGGTAAGTGAAGATGACCCCCACGAAGCAAGCGATCATCCCAAGGCCGGCCACAAGGCTGGCAAGCCAGGTGGCCAGCGCGGCGATGACGAAGGTGCCGGGAGCTGAGCGCACCAAAGCAATGATCTGCGCGGGGTTGACCGCCCGTCCAAGGTCGTCCGTGGCTGCCAGCATACCGAAGGCAGCGGGGTAGTAGACCATCAGCAGGAGGCTGTAGATTAAGGCCAAGCAATTGGCGCAAAAGGTCACTATCCCGACCACGGCGAGCAAGTCTTCATTCCCGGCCGCAAAGCTACCGGCAAGGCCCGCTGGCAGTGTGATGATGAACATGGGCAAGGCGGGAACCAGGCCGACGAGAAAAGCTTTCGCCCCATTGGAGAAAATCAGGCCGAAATCCGACCAATCCGGCAACGGATTGGGGTCGCCTTTGACCACCCGGCGGGCGATCTCAAGGGTCCATCCCGAGAGGGCCAGCCAGCCGACGATGGGGATCAAGAACAGCACACCGCCGATGAGAACTTTCTTGATCCAATCGGTGTCCTCGAATACGTACGAAAATGCCCGGCCGATATCCATATTGCTCCTCCTTTGATTTGAGAGGTGACGGTGCAGTTGGCGGCCCCGCCGCAGGGGTGGGCCTCCCGGGAAACTGGTTACAGGACGGGCTGAAGTGTAGCGCGGATGCCCCAAGCGCGCCAGCCTGCCGCGGCTTCAAGGTGCGTGCGCAGTCTTATTGCAACCACCCATCCGCTTAGCCCCCGTGGCCGCGCGGTCAATGCTCCAAGGCAACCCGTGGCCAGGTCTTGAGGGCGAGGTTAAGGGGAGAGGGCTGATCAGCCGACCATAGCGCCCCGCCGGGCGCGGCGGCGCCTCGCAGCTCCGATGGGCGCGCATGAAAAGGCGCAAAGCCAAGGGGGCATTTCACCGCCTGCCGAGGAGGCGCAGCGTGCCTTCTTGCCAGCGAAGTTCCAAAGGCGAACCGGGCACGCTGATGAGAGATTCGGCCATTTGGGCCAGGTGGGCCGCGTCCCTGGTTGAGGCGTAGGTCACCTGTCCGGGCTGGGTGGAGGGCCCCAGCAGATCTGCCTGCAGCAAGAGGCGCTGGGCCTGGCGGGCGATGGCCGGCGCAGGATCGATCACCTGGATTCTGGGGCCGGCCACCTCGCGGATGGCGTGCAGGGCAAGGGGATAATGGGTGCAGGCCAAGACCAGGGTGTCCACGCCAAAGCTTGCCAGGCGCCGGATCACCGGGTTGATCAGTTGGCGGATGTAGGGGCCATCCAGATCGCCCCCTTCGATGGCCTCAACCAAGCCAGGCACCGTCTGGGCGTGGATTTCCACACCCTGGGCGAAGCGCTCAACCACCGAGGCATAGAGCTGGCCCTGAAAGGTCGCGGGGGTGGCCAGGACGCCCACCTTGCGCGTTTTGCTGCTCAGCGCGGCGGGCTTGACTGCGGGCTCCATCCCCACGAAAGGGGTATGCGGGAACTCAGCCCGCAGGGCGTGCAATGCGGCCGCCGAAGCGGTGTTGCAGGCGACCACAACAAGCTTGGCCCCCTGGTCCAGCAAGAAACGGGTGATGCCCATGGCGTATTCGCGCACCTCCTGCAAAGGCCGCGGGCCGAAGGGGATGTGGGCCTGGTCTGCGACGTAGAGCACGTCCTCGAATGGCAGCAGCCTGCGCAGCTCACGCAAGATGCTTAATCCGCCTAGGCCGGAGTCGAACACGCCGATAGGGCCGTCCATGGTGGCCTAAGACTACTACTGCATGGCAACTTGGGTCAAGCGGGCGAAAAGGGCGTGCATCCCCTCCATGCGCTCCGGATGCCATTGGACCGCCAGGGCGAAGGGATGCCTCTGAACTTCCACGGCCTCTATCACCCCGTCGGGCGCGCGTGCGGTGACCCGCAAGCCCTGCGCCAGGCGGTCGATGGCCTGGTGGTGATGGCTGTTGACTCTGTGGCTTCCCGCGCCCAACAGCTTGGCCAGCAAGCTGTCCGGGCTGACTTCCACGGGATGACGGGCGGGGGAATCAAGGGGGTTATCGTGGCTGAGGGGGGTGCCGGGGAAAGCCTCCAAATGCTGGTGCAGGGTGCCCCCCAGGGCCACATTCAGCACCTGCAGGCCGCGACAAATAGCCAGCAGGGGGATGCCGCGCTCGAGGGCCATGCGGGAAAGGGCCAGCTCGAAAGCGTCGCGCTCGGCGTCCACGGAGCGCAAGGTTGTGCGCGGTTGCTGGCCGTAATATTGGGGATCTACGTCGCCGCCACCGGGGAGGAGGAGCCCGTCCAGGCGATGGAGCAGCTCCTGGGACCGCTGGGGGTCTTGGTCGATAGGGAGGAGGACGGGGATGCCGCCCGCGGCCTGCACGGCCTCGATGTAGCTGCGGTCCTGGCCCAGGCGCGTTGAAGGGGGCGGTTCACCCCGTTTGGAGGTTGGGATACCGATCAGGGGCGCAGCCAAGGGCGGGATCCCGGGCGCGTCGCCGGGCGGCGATCAGCTGCGCCGCTTTTCCTGCAAGCGGGCGCGCTTGCCCGTGCGATCGCGCAGATAGTAGAGCTTGGAGCGCCGCACGTGGGCCCTGCGCAGAATCTCCACTTTCTCGATGAGCGGCGAGCGCAGGAAAAAGGTGCGCTCCACGCCAATGCCATGGGAGGCGATGCGCCGGACGGTGAAGCTGGCGTTGTTGCCCCGCTTGCGGATGCGGATCACCGTGCCCTTGAACTCCTGCACCCGCTCGCGGTTGCCCTCGCGGATGCGCACGTGCACGCTCACGCTATCGCCGGGGTGCAATTCGGGAATATTGGGGTTTACCGGGGCCTCAACGGCCAATTCTGCCTCGCTCATGGCTGCCCTACCTTGAATGTGCTATTCAGATTGCGCGCCGCCCAGGATGATGCGGGCGGCCACGGGGCAACAGTATACCATATGCCCGCGGGCGCGGGGAGGTGAGGCCTAAGCGGAGCAGGAGGCGCTCGGCGGGGCTCTACGGGGCAGGGGGAGGCTGGGTCGCGCGGTTCGAAGGTCCCTGAGCCCGCTGATGTAGGCTGGCTTGGAGAGGCGCCCTGGAAGGATTTACCAGAGCGGAAGGTTCAAATGCCGCAGGGCCAAGAATAACGAGGCCAGAGTTTTTCCGTCCTCAATGGCCCCTTGGTCCAGGGCCTTGCGGACCTGTTCCAGGTCCATGGGGAGCACGCGGATGTCCTCGTCCTCGTCGGGGGTCAGCGGAGCGGGACGCAGGTGGCGGGCCAGGAAGACGTGCGCGTATTCCGTGGAGTAGCCGGGGGCCATGTAGAAGCCGCCCAGGGGGACCAGCTCTCCGGGATCCATGCCGATCTCTTCGCGGCATTCGCGCCGCGCGCAGGCCTCGGGGCCTTCCTCGGGATCCAGGGTGCCTGCCGGCACCTCCAGGATGGTTTTGCCGGTTGCGTGGCGGTATTGGCGGATGAGCCAGAAGCGCCCTTGCTCATCCATGGGCACCAGGATCACCGCACCATGATGCTCTATCAGGTCCACGCGCATGGTGCGCCCAGAGGGGTGTTGGACGTGGTCGATGCGCACGTTGAAGACCTTGCCCTCGAAGACCCGTTCGGATTTGACCACCTGATAAGCCATGGNACGCTCCCAAAGAAGCGGGGCGACCGCACTACGGCCGCCCCGGTTGTTGCAAGCTGGCGGAGGTTCTAAGGAATGGTGAGGACATCGCCTGGGTAAATGGTGTAGGGGAACTGCAGGTTGTTGGCCTCAATGATGGCCCAGGGATCGACGCCGAATTTGCGGGCGATGCTCCAGACATACTCGCCGGGCTGGACGGTGTATTGGCGGCCCCCGCTGAGCGGCGTGTTGGTCGGCCCCAGGGCTGTGCCGCTGTTGGTCGGGATGATCAAGACCTGCCCCACCTGCAACTCATAGGGGGGCTGCAGGTTGTTGACGGCGATCAGTTGCTCGGGGTCAACGCCGAATTTGCGGGCGATGGAATACACCCAATCGCCCTCCTGGACGGTGTATTCAACCGGTTCGCCGGCGTTGCCGCGCGGCGTCGGTGTGGGCTCCAAGGGGGTGGGTGTGGGGGGGACCGTGGCCGTGGCCGTCGCGGTGGGCAGCTCCAGGGTCGGCGTGGGTGTGCTGGTGGCCTGCTCCTCAGCGGCTTGCTGGGTCATGATTGCCGCGCGCATGGCCTCTAAGGTGGCCTGGGCGCTGCTGATCTCGCCCTCTTCCTCCGGCGGGGGTGGGGTGGAAAGCCGGCGCGTGCAGGCGGCGACGGACAGCGCCAGCACGCTGATGGCCAGAAAAGTCGTCAGGCGCTTAAGCCCATTCGGCATGGGACCCTCCCATTTCTCTTCTTGTTGGCGCCTTTACCCCTCGCTGCCCAGCGTAACATGGCCGCGCGGCGGCGTCAAGCAGTACGCATGGGGGGTGCACGATTCGTGCCGCCGGCTGGATAGCCAGGGCGGGAATGGCCCTCTCCGGGGAAGGAAAAAAGCCCCCCGCAGGGAGCTTCTCGGGGATGGATTGCCTTGCTCTCGCTCAGCCGCATTCCAGCGCGGGGCGGAACTTGTACCCATAGATCAGGACGCCCCGTTCACCCTCTGCGCGCAGCTTGCGGGTCACCATCTCAACGGGCATGCCGATCTGCGGTTGTGTCTCGCCCAGATCGGTGAGTTGGGCGGTGACCATGGGGCCTTCTTCCAGTTCCACCATGGCCACGGTGTAGGGCGCTTGTTCTTGATGGCCCTCAGGCGCTTGATGGACGGTGGCGAAGGAATATACCTTCCCGTTGCCGGAGAACTGGTAGAGCGCCCGGGCCTCCTCGCCGCACTCGGGGCACAAATCGCGAGGTGGGAAGATCTTTTGCTCACAATGGGGGCAAACTTCGCCCACCAGGGCGTAGCGTTGCTGTTTCAGGCGCCAATGTCTTGAGACTTCCATCCATTCACCTCACACGACCTGTTTTCATGCGACCTACAGTCTATGGCTTCGGACCTCTCAGGAACTATCAAATCGTCCCTTAGAGCGGTTCAACCCGCTGCAGCAGGTGGGTTACCACCGTGGCAGCCGCTCCGCCCAGGCACTGGGCCATACCGATGCGGGCCTCGGGGACCTGATTCTCGCCCGCCTTGCCCCGCAGCTGGAGGGCCACCTCCGCCAGCTGGTACACGCCTGTGGCGCCTCCCGTATCGCCGCGCGCTTTGGAGCCGCCGAAGGTGCTGATGGGGATGGAGCCGTCGCGGGCGATGGCCCCCTGCGCGGCCAGCTTCCACCCCTGGCCGCGCCGCGCAAAGCCCGTGGCCTCCAGGCTCAGGGCGGCATAGATGGAAAAGATATCGTGCAACTCGAAAAGGTCGATTTGTCCCCTCTCGATCCCCGCCTGCTGCATGGCCTGGCGGGCAGAGGCTCTCGCGGCGGGCATGGAAAGGGGGTCCGGCTGATCGTGCAGCGCAACGGCGGTGGTGGCGCTGGCCGAGCCGATGACCCGCACCGGCAGCACGGGCAGCTCGCGCGGAAGGGCGTCGGCGCGTGCCAACAGCAGCGCGGCGGCTCCATCGACCATGGGCGCTGCATCGAAGAGGTTGAGGGGGTCGCAGAGGACCGGCGCAGCGCGGTATTGCTCAGCCTTGATGGCCCGCCGGTA
>Ga0180881_1348_pt1 | contig 18489 bp, 17 predicted proteins | sample Deesub1362A_J573_FD_124314 | JGI IMG/M metagenome (GOLD analysis project Ga0180881, IMG submission 124314) | Anaerolineales bacterium JdFR-61 | reverse complement strand
GCGGCGGAGGGTGGCCCCGCGGCCTGCGCAGCCGGTGCGCGCCAGTATTGGCGCTGCAAGGCGGCGCTGATCTCGGCGCCCAAGAACAAGATTTGGGCGCTCAAATAGGCCCAGATGAGCAGGGCGATGATGGAAGCCAGGGGACCGTAGATGATGCCGTAATTGGTCAAGCCGGAGGACAAATACCAGGCGAAGCCGCGCTTGGCCACTTGCCATAAAACGGCGGCGACCGCGCCTCCGCCCAGCGCGGCGCGGCGGGGGACGCGCGTGTTGGGGATGCCTGTATACACCACCCAGAACAGCAGGATGGTGATCGCGAGCTCGACACCCGCGTTCAGCCAGCGCCATATGGCGGAGCCCTCCAAGGGCAAAGGCAAGGCCGCCAGAGCGCTGAGTGAAATGGAAAGAATGAATAGCAAGGCGATAACCAGCACCGATAGGGTGGCGATCAGCCTGCGGCGCCAAAAGGAGCGGGGTCTGACACGCCAGATGGCGTTCAGGGAGACGGAAAGGGCGTTGAAAAGCGCCGAGGCGCTCCATAAGAGGCCAAGTCCGCCGATCAAGCCGATGGAGCCGCGCAGGGCCAGGGTCTGGTCGACGACTTGCCGCACGGTGTCCGCCGCGCCGGGGACGGCCTGTCGCACATAGGCATCCAGCGCGCCGCGGGCGGCCTCCGATTCAAGCACCTGGCTGCCTAAAAAGATCAGGAAAAGCAGCAGCGGGAAAAGGGAAAGCAGGCCGTAATAGGCCAGGGACGCGGACCAAAGGGCGCAATGATCCTGGCCGAAGCGTTCTATGGCCTCCTGCAGTGTTTGGATGAGCCGTTTTATCTGGGCGCGAGTATCCGTCATCTCTGGGTTCAACTCCTCTGGGATGAGCCTTAAGCTTACCGCGAGCGGGCAAAAGGTGGGAGAGGCGGCGGATGACTCGCTGCTCGCTCCATGGCCGGTATGCGGCAGGCCCCAATGGGTGTCTTCAAGGCGCTGCGATCTATCCCGCCGGGAGGCGAAAGGGGAGTGTTGGGAGGGAGTGCCGTCTTATGATGCCCCAATCCCTTCGACAGCCCGGGCTCGACTTGCGGCATCCGGGGGAACATCCCAACCGCGTCCTGTGATTGACAGGAGGGGGGCGCCATCGTAAGATCTGGATCAAGGGAGTCCAATTATGAAAAGGCCATTGAGCGGCACTGAGCGTGGGGAAGCCCAGCGGGTGTTCGGGAACAACCTGGATTACGGGCGCATCCGGGTTCACGAGCAAGCCTCCTGGCCCAATTGGGTGGCGCGTTTGGGGGCGCGCCTGGCAGGTGAGCCACCGCCGGCGAACAACGCGATCACCCTCGGCAATGGCCTTTATTTCCCCGTAACCTTGCGCACTTCCCAGGCACATCTGAACGCGGGCCAGCTGGGCCATTTCGCCTGGCTGATCCACGAACTGGCCCACGCCTGGCAGTATCAACATGTGGGCATGCGCTATTTGTTGCGGGCCATCGTGGCCCAGATTCGCCTGGGTCCGGATGCCTATGACTATGGGGGTGAAGAGGGGCTCCGGGATGCCGTCGGACGTGGCAAGGGGATTTTGAGCTTCAACCCTGAACAGCAAGCGGACATCGCCAAGGACATTTATCTGATGGCATTGGGAGGGGAGGTAGCTCCTGCCTGGCAGCCCTTCGGCGCGCAGCTGAAGACCTTGCCGCCGGGCGGATGAGTCGCGCTATTCGTTGAAGAGCTCGCCAACGGAGCGTCCCTCATGGGCCCGCAGGATCACCTCGGCCAGCATCGGCGCGATGGAGAGGATGGTCATATTGGGCAGCCGCTTTTCCTGCTCGATGTGAATGGTGTTGGTGGTGACGATTTCTTTGATTTGGGGGATGGCAGCCAGGCGCTCGGTCGCGGGGGGCACCAGCAGGCCGTGGGTGAATGAGACGTAGAGATCGCGCGCGCCGTGGTTGAGCAGAATCTCCGCGGCCTCGCAGATGGATCCCCCGGTGAGTACTTCGTCGTCGACGATGATTACGTCTTTGCCTTCCACATCGCCGATCACGTTGGTGGCTCGGGCGCGGTGTCCATCGGGCACTCGCCGTTTCTCGACAAATGCCAGGGGGGTACCCAGTTTGGCGGCGAAGTTGCGGCCCTTCTTGGCGAAACCCAAATCCGCGGTGGCCACCACGGCGTTGTCCAATTCCTTGGTCAGGAAGTAGTCACTCAATATATGGAAGGCGGTGAGCACGTCGCCCGGGATTGAGAAAAAGCCCTGGATCTGGCCGGCGTGCAGATCGATAGTCATGTAGCGATCAGCGCCGGCCACTTCGATCATGTCGGCCACCAGGCGGGCCGTGATGGGGACGCGCGGCTGGTCTTTCTTGTCGGAGCGGGCATAGGCCATATAGGGAAATACGGCGGTGATGCGGCCGGCCGAGTCGCGCTTCAGGCAGTCGATCATGATCAGCAGTTCCATGATATTGCGGTGCACGGGCTGGGACATGCTCTGGATGATGTAAACGTCCTGTCCGCGCACGCTGCCATGCAGGCGGATGAAGAGGTTCTCGTTGGGGAACTGCACCAGGTCGTAGCCGCTCAGAGGCACGTTGAGGTAGTCGCTGATTTCCTGGGCCAGCTCCTGGCTGGCGGAGCCTGCGAAGAGCCGGATGTCGCCGTATCCCGAGATTCTGCTCATGGTGCCTTCGCTCCTTGCAATTATGGCTGGATTTATGGCCCCTTTTACCCGTAATTGCCGGCCTTAGCGGGGCCGCTGGCGGAATGGTCAAAGGTCATGCTGCAAATGCCTGAAGCAACTCCGCGACCGCCTCGGTGGGGGAACGCTTGCGGGCGAGCACCTCCTCAATCATGGCCTCATAGCGCCCATCGGGCAACCTATCCAGGAAATCCCTTTCCAGCCGCTCGCGCAGCAATTCCTGCAAGCGGGCCGTTACGCGGGCCCGATCGCGGCTTTGCAGTTCGCCGCTCCGCTCAAGATACCGGCGGTGGGCAGCGATGGATTCGGCCAGCGCATCGATCCCCTCGCCGCGGGTGGCCACCGCTGGCAAGACGGGGACTTGCCATGGCTGCTCCTCACCCTCCTCATAATTGGCCATGCTCATGGCTGCTTTGAGCGCCATGAGGGTGTTTTCAGCGCTCGGCAGGTCGAATTTATTGACCACCAGGATGTCGGCGATTTCCAAGATACCGGCCTTGATGGCCTGCACGTCGTCGCCCCGGCCGGGGGCATCAACAACCACCGTGGTGTGTGCCAGGCGGGCGATCTCAACTTCCGCCTGGCCTGCGCCCACCGTCTCGATCAAGATGCACTGGTATCCTGCAGCGTCCAGCGCTTCGACAACGCCTGCGGTTGTGCGGGCCAATCCGCCCAGAGCGCCGCGGCTGGCCATGCTGCGGATGAAGAGCCCGGGGTCGCCCGCCAAATCGCGCATGCGGATGCGATCGCCCAATATGGCGCCGCCGCTGAAAGGGCTGCTGGGATCCACGGCCACGACAGCCACGCGGACGCCATCGGGCGCCTCGGCTGAGCCATCACGCAGCAGGCGCGCCAGGCGATTGACCAGGGTGGATTTTCCCGTGCCAGGCGCGCCGGTAATTCCAATGATGTGGGCGTTTCCCGACTGGGGGTAGAGGATGGAAAGGGCCTCCAGGCCGTGGGGGTCCTCATTCTCAATGAGGGTGAGCAGACGGGCCAGGGCCAACCGATCGCCAGCCAAGACGCGGGCTGCCATCTCGGTGGATGTCCACTTCATGCAGCGGCCCTCGCCTCTTCGATGGCTTGGCGGAAGGCCTCAACGATCGTGTGGGTGCTAGTTCCAGGGCCGAAGACAGCCGCCACGCCCGCTTCCTTCAGGCGGGGCACATCTTCATCGGGGATGATCCCTCCCACCAGCAGCGGCACATGGTCCAAGCCCTCAGCGTGCAATAACTCCATTATGCGCGGCACCAGAGCCATGTGGGCGCCCGAGAGAATGGATAGGCCTACCGCGTCCACGTCCTCTTGCAAGGCCGCCTCGGCGATCATTTCTGGCGTCTGGCGCAGGCCCGTGTAAATCACTTCCATCCCGGCGTCGCGCAAGGCCCGTGCAATCACCTTGGCCCCCCGGTCGTGTCCGTCCAGGCCTGGCTTGGCGATGAGGATGCGATAAGTCATGGGCACTGTCTTCCTGTGGAGTCGGGGTTGTTCCTGCTTGCGATTATACACCTTGCTGCAGCGGGCCGGAAACGCGCTCAGGCCGCCGGGGCGCGCCTGGCGGATTGAAGCCCCCTTGGCCGCCTCTCCCATGCTGCGGGGGGTTGGGCAGTTATATGGGCAGCCGGTACATGCCCATAGCCTCCCTGACCATGGCCATGGTCTGTGCGGCCTCCTCGCGCATGCGCTTGGTACCCTCGACGATGATGTCCTGCACGATATCGGGGTCCTTGGCATAACGGGCGCGGCGCTCGCGAATGGGGTCCAGGAAGTTGTTCAAAGCCCGCGCCAGCTTTTTCTTGACCTCCACGTCGCCCACTTTGCCCGCTCGATAGCGCGCCTTCAAATCCTCCACTTCCTCGCGATTCGGGTTAAAGGCATCGTGGTAAATGAAGACCGGGTTTCCCTCCACGGTGCCCGGAATATCGGCGCGCACCCGTTTGGGGTCGGTGTACATGCGCATCACCTTCTGCTCCACCGTCTCGGGGTCGTCGGCAAGGTCAATGGCGTTGTTCAGCGACTTGCTCATCTTGGCCTGGCCGTCGATGCCCACCAGGAGGGGGACGTCGCCGACCATGGCTTCGGGGATGGGAAAGACCTCTCCGTAAAGGCGGTTAAAGCGCCGTGCGATTTCGCGGGTGATTTCCACGTGGGCCACATTGTCCTTGCCCACCGGGACCAGATTGGCTCGCGGCAGCAGGATATCCGCCGCCTGCAACACCGGATAGCCCAGGAGACCAAAGGGCATGGACTCCAGGTTGGCGTCGCGCGCCATATCTTTCAGGCTTGGGAGTCGCTCCAAGCGAGGCACGCTGACCAGCATCTCAAAGATCAGGTTTAGCTCATAGGTCTCGGGGACAGCGGACTGCAAAAAGATCACGCTCTTCTCGGGGTCGATGCCCACCGCCAGGAAGTCCAGCACCATCTCTCGAATATTTTCCTCCAGCCGGCTGGTGTGCTCCTTCTCCGGCTTGGTGGTCAGGGTGTGCAGGTCGGCGATAATGAGGAACGTTTCATATTGGTCCTGGAGCTCGACGCGAGCTTTCAGCGAGCCCACGTAGTGGCCCAAATGCAGGCGCCCTGTGGGCCGGTCCCCGGTCAGGATCCGTCCTTTCTTCTCAGCCATTGGCTACTCCTCCTTAAGATGTCGATGATAGCATAAGCCCGTCCCCCGTTGGGGACGGGCTCTGATGGCCCGCGGTGCCACCCCAGTTAGGCCGCTTTCTCCCCACAGATGGGTTGAAATGGCCTCGCTCCTTGCGGGCCGCGCTTTCCCTGGCGGCCCGTGCCGTGATAACGGCGGCAAACCCGGCTCGGGCTACTTGGCGACCGTTCACCCGGCGGCTCCGGGGCCCATTCAGCGCCGGCGTGCGGGCAGGTTCTCAGCGCTCCCTGCTCTCTGTGCCGCCGTTTCGACGCTTACTCTTCCCCTTCTCGGCCTTTGGTCTGTCGGATTGTTCCTAGCCAAGCCCCACATGGGGGCCAAACTTCTGCACCAGCTTTTTCTTGGGCACGAAACCCGTCACGCGCTCCACGGGTTCGCCGTTGATGAAGAGGATCAACGTGGGCACGCCCATCACGCCCATGCGCATGGTGGTTTGCGTATTCTGATCGATGTCCAGGGCCACGACTTTCACCTTGCCATCCCATTCGGAAGCCAGCTCCTCCACCAACGGGTCGAGCTGGCGGCAGGGATGGCACCACTCCGCGCCAAAATCCACCAACACAGGGCCCTGGGCCTGCAACACCTCTTGCTCAAAAGTCTCATCGGTTACCGCGGGAAGGTTTGCCATCGCTCGCTCCTAATTGAGATCGCCCCTTGTGGGTCAAGCAGGCGGCGCTTCATTATACCAACCTTCCCGTTTCTTGGCTCTCTGCCATCATTGCGCCTGCTTGCCTCGGGCTGCCCGATCAGGTCACAGGCAACCGGGTGAGCCGATCTTAGATGACGCCCAGAACAAGGGCCAAGGCCAGGATGAGCAGGAAGCCGGGCAGGATCACTTTGCGCAGCGAGGGGGCGCCCGTGAGCAGCACGAGGCCGCCTTTGACGACCGTATTGGACACGGTGGCGATGACGATGGCGCGCGAGGCCACCGTCAGGGGAAGGCCATCGGGCGCCGCACTCAGGCTGGCCATGCTCAGGGTGATGGCATCAACATCGGCCAATCCGGAGACCAGGCTCGAAAGGTAGATGCCCGCCTCGCCCACGTAGAGCTGCGCGGCGCGCGCCAGGACCAGGATGAAGGCGTAAAACAGCCCGAACTTCACCGCTGGCCCCAGCTCGAAGGGATTGTTAAGAGGGACGCTGGATTCCTCCCGCTGTCGGTGGCTCAAGAACAGATAGGCCCCATAGAGCAGGCCTGCACCGCCCGCGGCCGCGATAGGGGGCAGGACCACGGGCAGCAATCGCAGATTGACCACGGCCACCTCAACCAGCACCCGGGCGAACATCATGGTCCAGGAGATGATGATGGCCAGGGCGAAGGGCCGCGCCAGCAGGCTCTGTTCGCGCGAGCGTTGGGTGAAGGTGAGGGTCACTGCAGTGCTGGAGACCAATCCCCCCAGGAACCCCGTCAGCCCGATGCCCTCGCGCTGGCCGACGAGCTTGATGAGCACATATCCCAGAAAACTGATGGCGGAAATAAACACCACCATCAGCCAGATCTTATAGGGGTTGAGCACGTCAAGGGGTGGCGGCCCGATGCCCACGTTAGGCAACAAGGGCAAGACAATGGCGCTGATCACCGCAAACTTGAGCGTGGCGTAGATGTCCTCGGGGCTGAGGCGCCGCACCAGGGAGTCGGTTTGCAGCTTGAGGGAGAGAATCACCGTGGTCACAACCCCGATGGCCACTGCGATGGCCAGATATCCCCAGTAGGCCAGCGCGCCGGCCAGGACTACCACGATGGCCGCGGCCTCGGTGGTCATACCGATCGCGCCGCGCGAAGCATCGATGAAATAGCCCACAGCCAGGAGCACGGCCACCCCTGAGACCACCGCCACGAAGGCCCACGGGGAGCCCAGGGCGTCGGCGGCGAAGGCCGCCCCGGCGCCGATCAGGCCCATCAGGGCCAGGGTTCGCTCGCCGGTGATCAGCTCGCGCTCGCCGAATTCGCGATGGGCGAACTCGCGCTGCAGACCGACCAAGAAGCCGATGGCAATGGCCACCCCAAAGCGCAGGAAGAGGTCCGTTTGTTCCATGATCGCTCCTGTATTGAGGCCAGACGTGTCCACTCTAGCGATGCCGCCCCAAGGGCGCGGTTCCCGGACGGCGAGAGTATCGCCTAAGGGTGGATTTTTGTAAAGGTGAGTTTTGGCCTAAGGGCCTGGGTCGGAGATCGTGAAGGACATCCAGCGCCCCTGCCGTTTGGCCTGGCGCTCAAGCCAGCGCAAGGGGCCTCACTCCCCCGGCGCTGCGGGCTGCGCCTGCTAATCTCCCTCTAACGCGCCCGCATTAATATGATGCGCGGATGGAAACTATGCAGGGGCGAAGGCGCTATGCGCATCCTCCCACGCGAAGCTTGGAGGATGACCGTGTAGCGGGCTTTCGGCTGGGAGGTGGAACGATGATCTACGGACGGCGCCTGCGGATGGTTCTGGGCATCATGACCCTCGCTGGGCTGCTGCTGAGCGCCTGTGCGGTGCCCCGGCCTCGCCTTTTCGGGCTTCGAGGCCTTCTTGAGCGCTGGGAGCAGTTCACGGAGCGCTGGGCCGAGCGCGCCCAGCGGGCCATTCCGATCATTGAGGCGGGCGAGGAGGCCACCCCAACCCCGCATGCTGCGCCTATTCCCATCAGCGAATTGGACGCCGCACTCATCGAGCTGTACGAGCGGGCCAATCCGGCGGTGGTGAATGTACAAGTCACCCAAGTGCTGCGCTTTGAGATGCCTCCGGAAGATGGGCCCATGCCCTTCCCCGGCCTTCCCTTCCCCATGCCTCCCGAAGGGGGTGAGCGTTTTTCCTACGGCCAGGGTTCTGGGTTTGTCTATGACCGGGAGGGCCACATCGTCACCAACCACCACGTGATCGCCCGTGCCGAGCGGGTCACCGTGATCTTTTGGGATGGCAGCAGCCGGGAGGCGGAAATCGTCGGCCGCGATCCCGGCAGCGACCTGGCGGTGCTCAGAGTGGAGGACCTGCCCCAGGGCGTTGAGCCCTTGAAGTTGGGCGACTCGAGCGCGCTGCGGGTGGGCCAGATGGTGGCGGCCATCGGCAACCCCTTCGGCCTGCAGGGCACCATGACTGTGGGCATCGTCAGCGGCTTGGGACGCACGCTGCCCTCGCAGGCCCGCGCGGTCGGCGGCGGCCGCTTCAGCATCGCCAATGTGATCCAGACCGACGCGGCCATCAACCCTGGAAATTCCGGCGGTCCGCTGCTCAACCTGGCGGGGGAAGTGGTTGGCGTGAACACCGCCATAGAAGGCGCAGTGCGCCAGTTTGGAGGGGTGGGATTCGCGGTGCCCTCCAATACGGTCAAGCGCATTGTGCCCGTCTTGATCCGCGAGGGCAAGTATGCCCATCCCTACCTGGGGATCGTGGGCGTTGATGTTTCCCCCCTCATCCGTGAGGCCATGAAATTGGGGCCCGAGGTGCGCGGCATTCTGGTGATCGGCGTTGTGGAGGGTGGCCCGGCGGATAAGGCCGGGCTGCGCGGCAGCGCCAAGGAGGTGGAGATCGACGGCCGTTCCCTGAGGGTGGGCGGCGACATTATCCTGAGCATCGACGGGCAAGCGGTGCGTGATTTCGATGATCTGCTGACTTACCTGCTTGAGCACACCCATGTGGGGCAGGAGGTGACCTTGGGCATCCTGCGTGATGGGCAGCAGCTGGAGCTGCAGGTGAGGCTGGGCGCGCGGCCTGAGGGGGGCCAGTAGTCCCGCCAATTGGCATGGGCTGGCCGTGCTGTGTCTGGCCAGCAGGGGGGGCGGCAGCGTGATGGCCGCCTCTGCTGGGAGGGGGGGACGGCGGCGCAATGGCTCGTTGCCCCGGGCGCCGTCTTGAATACCTCTAGGCAAAACTCAGGCTGACCTGCGGTCAAATGTAATCCTCCCTGGGATACATGTCATATGACAGGCCATTTGGCGCTAGCAGCGCGCGCTGGAAGCTGATAGCTTCAGGGAGAAGAGCCTGGGCAACGCGCCAGGGCCCGTGCCCACCGGCCTGGTCGCGAGGCAATCCATGGGTGGGAGGTATGCGCAAAAATGACATCCAGGGCACTGTCACGCAAGGAACGTATCGCCCTGCGGCGGCGTAAGAAGCGTCAGCAGCGTATGGTCGCGGCAGGTGCCGTTGGTGGGGGTTTGCTCTTGATGGCGGCAGCCATCTGGTTGTGGGTGAGGCCCGCTGCTGGTGTGCGCGGGTCCATTGATTACTCGCCGGGAGATGTGGTCTATGGGCAACCGCTCCACGCCGTACACGAGATGGGCGTGCAGAGCCCGCCCATCCCCTTTTTGCCCGCCGGAGGCCCCCAGCCCCGAATCTTACTTGAGGAGAACTTCTACGACTTTGGCGTTCTGGGCGCCAGCGACGTGGTTAGCAAGGATTTTGTGATCGCCAATGTGGGTGAGGCGCCCCTAACCATTAGCCGGGCCTATACGACTTGCGGGTGCACGACGGCCGATTTCACAGCAACCGTAATCCCGCCGGGCAAAGTGGCCATTATGACCGTNACCTTCGACGCCGGATACCATGANGTNCGCGGTCAAACCGTGCGCCGGGGGATNATTATCGAGAACAACGATCCAAAGCATTCCACTGTGGAGGTTTGGATCCAGGCCACGGTGCAGCGCTCGCCCTAGGAGGCATCCATGGAAGAAATCCCTTCGCCGGTTGAGCCTTCGGAGCGTCCAGGAGGATCCCAATGGGGCAGGATCGTGGCCTTCGCCTTGGTCTTGGGACTGCTGGCCTTGCTGGGATGGGGCCTGGTAAAGGCGCAGGCGGGGCCGCGCGATTCCGGACTGGCCCCTGATTTCACCCTCACCACATTCGATGGCCAGGAGATCACCCTTAGCAAGTTGAGAGGGCAGGTTGTGGTCATCAACTTTTGGGCCTCATGGTGCCCGCCCTGCCGTGACGAGGCGCCCTATCTGGAAGCCACCTGGAGGGCCTATCGCGAGCGGGGGGTTGTGTTTATCGGCGTGGATTATGTGGATACGGAGGCTGAGGCCCTGGCCTACATGGCCGAATTTGATATCACCTATCCCAACGGGCCGGATGTGGGGACCCGCATATCGCAGGCATACCGTATTCAGGGTGTGCCGGAGACCTTTTTTGTGGCCAGAGATGGTACCCTCCGGGGGGTGAAAATTGGGCCCTTGGCTCCGCCTGAGCTGGAAGAGAAGCTGGAGGGGTTGTTGGCCGAACCCTATCCATGAGATATACTTAGAACTGAGGTGTTGGTGTGAGTATCGATAATATTCGCGAGACGGCGGCCATCCGTGCCCGCTATGCGCGCATTGCGCCGCTATACGACCTGATGGAAATTCTGCCCGAGTGGCGCTTCCGCTCATGGCGCAGGCGCTTCTGGCGGCAGATGGAAGAGCGCGTCCCGCATGGGGGCAGGGCGCTGGAAGTGGGGGTGGGCACAGGCAAGAACATCCCCTACTGGCCCCAAGGGCGCATGATGAGCGCCGTGGATCTGGTCCCCGGGATGGTTGTGCGGGCCCGCAGGCGGGCTGGCAAATTGGGGTGGGATGCCTCCATCGAGGAGGGCGATGCCCAGGCCCTTCCCTTTCCCGACAACAGCTTCGACGCGGCGGCCGCCACGTTTGTCTTCTGTTCCGTCCCCGACCCTGTGCTCGGCCTGCGCGAGCTGGCCCGGGTGGTCAAAGCGGGCGGGACGGTCTTGCTCATGGAGCACGTGCGCTCTACGGACCCGCTGGTGGGAAAGTTGATGGACTTCTTCAACCCTTTGGTCGTGCGATTGATGGGGCCGAACATCAACCGCGATACGGTGGCCAATGTACAGGCGGCCGGCCTGGAAATCTTGAAGGTGGAGGATCTGGGCCTGAGCGGAATCTTCAAATTCATCGAGGCGCGCGTGCCTGGAGATGACGATGCGAACTAAGCTGTTGTTCCTCCTGCTGGCCCTGGCTGCCCTGGCGCCAGCATGCTCCAGGGGTGCCCCAGATTTGGAGCTGGAGAGGCGCGAGATGGACCTGGGCTCCATGCCCAACGGCGAGGTGCGTGAATTCCAGGTGGAGGTGCGCAACGTGGGGACGGGGGTGCTGCAGATAGAAGCGGTGAGCACCTCCTGCGGGTGCACCACGGCGCGCGTGGAGCCGAGCGAAATTGAGCCCGGCGCATCGGGCACCCTGTATGTGACCTTCGATTCAGGGACCCATGGGCCAGAGATGGTGGGCTCGGTTACGCGCCAGGTGTTCATCGCCTCCAATGACCCACGGGAGCCGGAAGTGACCTTCACCTTCACGGCTGAGGTGACCAAGCCATGAGACGAAGGTTCGTTCTCGCTGTCCTGGCGCTGTGCGCCGGCCTCTTGCTCTCAGCCTGCGCGCTGGGGGATGGCGTGCGCCAGTGGGGCTCGCAGTGGTTGGGCTCTAGCGCCGAGCCGGCGGCGGTGGGCAAGCGTATTTATTTCGCCGCCATCGGAGCGGATGGCCGACCTATCCGCTATCAAGGGGGACCCATCGGCGGCGGCATGATGTCTGGCAGACTGGCCTGCGCCGCATGCCATGGCCCAGATGGCCGCGGCGGCCAGCATGTAATGCACATGCAGACCATGGACGCCCCTGACATCCGCTGGTCCACCCTGTCCAGCGGGGCCCACGGTGAGCACGGCGCGGGGGAGGGCGAGGCCATGGCCTATGACTTTGAGGCCTTCAAAATGGCGGTGACTATGGGCGTTTCTCCGGAGGGTAGGGGGCTGGCGGGCGACATGCCCCGCTGGCAAATGAGCGACGCCGATCTTGAGGCCTTGATCGAGTTCCTCAAGACACTGCGCTGACGGCCTGGCGGAGAAAGGGCAGGGGACTGTTGGGCGGCGCAGCCGCCCAACGGCCCCTTGATCTTCACCCCCAGCGGGGGATGCCAACTGGGATCCAATGCCCTCTTAGCGATCAAGCTCCGCCTGGATCAGGGATACGAAATTGGACAGGGGCTGCGCGCCGACCATGGGAATGCCGTTGATGAAAAAGGTGGGCGTGCCAGTCACGCCAAGGCTGAATGCGTCCCTTCGATCGGCTTCCACTTCCTGCGCGTATTTCCCGCTTTCCAGGCAGGCGATCAGCTCACCGGCATCCAGCCCAAGGTCCTGGGCGGCCTGGCGATAGCCATCCTTTTCAAGCGCGTATATCCCGGTGAAGAGGGCATCGTGGAATTCCCAAAAGGCCCCCTGCTCGCGGGCGCAGTTGGCCGCCTGAGCGGCCTCAAACCCCACGGCGCCTCCCCCGACCACGGGCAGGTCGCGATATACGAAGCGAATCTTGTCTCCATAGGAGTCCATCAGCGGTCCAAAAGTCTCTTGGCGGAATTTGCGGCAGAAGGGGCAGTTGAAGTCGCTGAACTCGATCATCAGGATCGGCGCGTCCTCAGGCCCCAGGGCAGGATCGTCGTCCGCGCTGACGTCGAAACGCACCGGCGTTGGGTCCCCCGCGAGAGGGGGATTGGCGGCCCCCTGCTGCGGCGCGGTGGGGGCCGCGGGCTCGCTTGCCCGGGCGGTCGTTTCTTCCCTGTCTGGAAATCCCCAAAAGACATAGCCCGCGGCCAAGCCAAGGATGAACAGGATGGGCATCAAGGCCAGCATGAAGTGGCTGCGGCGAAAGACCACGTATTCGGGACCCAGGGCCGCCGGGCCGGCTGGGGTTGCCGGCGCGGGAAATGGGGGCTCTTGTTGCGATGCGCGCGGTTCCCCGGCTGGGGTGGTGGACGCGGGGGCCTCGAGCTGATCTCCAGGGGATGCCTGTTCTTCTAATCCATTTTCTTCCACGAACCTTCTCCCATTCGGTTGATTGGGGCAGGGGGGCCTGCGCCCTCCCTGCCCGTTACCGCCCGTATTCCTATCCTAATTGGCTTCCATTCTACCCCAAATGGGATGTACCGCTCTCCGGGCAAATCTGCCTATTTTGCCCGCCGCGAAGGGAGGGTTCATGGAGGCTAATCGGAGGGCACCTGGAATTCCAGCTCCCCCACCCATGCGCCGCCTTGAGCCCTCTCCAGGAGGGCTTGATAGGTCCCCGCATCCAGGTCCAGGTCCTCAGCCAGGACCAGCCAGGCGCTGGAGCCGTGGTAGAAAAGGAGCACGTTGGGCGGGTCGGGCTGAAGCGCGATGGGGTGCGCGGCGCCCATAATCCGCACGCGCCAGGGGAAGCTCGCGCCGCTGACATGAATGTAGAAGCCGCTGCCCTCCACGATGGGCAGGGCTTCCAGGCGGCCCCTGCCATCGATCTCGCGGTAGCGCAGGGCGAATTGGCCGTCAAATGTCTCCAGGGGTGTATATTGAGCGCCCATGAGGGAAAAAGCGACGCTCTCAGTGGACGACGCCCGCAAGCGTAAGGGCCATTGGGCCTCCCATTGGCGCCAGAGAGTCTCGTCCTTCCCCAGGCCTTTGTTGTGCACAATCACCCAATCGACGCCCATTGCCTGCAGCGCTGCGATGCCCGCGGGGTTGGGGAAAGCCTCAAGGAGGCGACGCAGCTGGCTGTTGTGGGCAGGGAAGAAGCCCGAATAGCCGTTCACCAGCCTCAGGCCAGGCTGCATGGACTGGAGCATCCATGTGACAGTGGGTTCAAAATCGGCCGCCTTCTTGCCGGGCGCCCAGGGGATGTGCAGGGCCACCGCGCCCTGGGCGGCCCCTCCCATGGCCCGGTAGATGGGGTCAGCCGGGGGGAGCGCCGCCAGAGGCTCGGCTGCCGGGAGCAACTCAAGGAGGGCTAAGAGGCCTAAGGCATAGGCCCCCTTGCCCAGGGGCTTGGCCAGCGGGGGTATGGCCAGAACGGAGGCCAGGGCCAGGCCCATTTGGGCCAGCATGGCGAAACGAAAAGGGCTGCGCGTGTAGCGCAGAAAGGGAATGCGCTGGTGGAGCTCCAGCAAGGGCCGCTGACCGAAAATCTCCAGGTTTGTCCCCAGGCTCAGGAAGTAGCCGCTGAGGATCAACCCCAGGAGAAAGAACGCCCAGGGCCGGCGGGTCTCATCGCGCAGGGCGGCAGCCAGGCCGAGGAGCGCCAGCGCGCTGAGCACGATCCCCGGGTAGAGACGCTGCCCGGATCCGCCGCCAGGCCAGTTGAAGAGCCCCTCCAGGCGCAAGCGCGAGCTGGGTCGCAGGTAATCCGCCGGGAGAGCGGATGTATTCTCAAGGGTCCGCGCCGATCGGCGGAAGCGCATGGCCTTCAAGGCCGCGTTTTGCGGAAGGGCGAGGGGCAGGATGAGCGCCAATGCCACGGCGGCGGCGGCCGCAAAATAGGTCAGACTTCTGGGCTGGAGCAAAGCGCGTGCCCGTATGGCGGCCAGGAGGAGCAGGGGGGGAATGAGGGCCAGGGCGTAATATTGAGAGGTGAGGAACGTGGCGAGGACCGCCAGGGCCAGCTGCAGAGCCGCCTTGCGTGTGGGCCTTGCTGTCAGCGACCAGGCCGCGTCGAGGGCCCAAAGGGGGCCGAAGAGAGGCTGGAGCTGGAGCACGCCGCGCTCATGGGTCAAGAAGGGCAGGGCCTGGATGAGCAGTGCGCCCAGCAGCGCCAGGTGAGGCGAAGTCTCGCGATGGGTCAATAGGCGGTGGGCGAACCATCCGTTGAGCACCATGTAGCCAAGCAGGGTCAGATTGTAGGCCAAGGCCGGAGAGAGGGACCAGAAGAGCGCCCCGGGCAGCGCGATAAGGGGCTGGGGGTCGGAGAAGGCGAAAGCGCCGGGGGCGGGGAAGAAGATGGGCGCCTGCCAATAATCAGCGAAACCACGCAGCAGGCTCTGGGCGTTCCAGCCCAGGGTCCATAGGTTGAAATAGGGCACCGTGGCCGAGCTTTCGCTCCCCAATGGCAGATGCGTCGTCAGGCGCATGACCAGGGGCCAGGTGAGGAGCAGGGGGAAGAGGGTCAGAAGGAATAGATGGGCGCGGCGCATCGCTTAAAGCTACTGTCGAACCGCCCAGGAGGCAAGGGCCAGAAGGGTTACGGTATTCTGAGCCCCCTCGATTGGATCCATTAGGGGTGCAAATTGCCTATGCCAGTGCGGGCCACTCAAACGTTTCCGTGCGCAGCGATTGGGGATACCATGAATAGGCTTGATGGACCCGGGGGAGATACCCCGGGTGATGTAAGCGGCGAATCTCGCGCAGGGGGCCCATTGTGCCTTCCGGCGCCTGATAATACGTTACAATTTGGATGGACTTGAGGAGGTTGTTATGGCGAAAAGACAGGTGACGATCCCAGTGCGGGGTATGACATGCGCCTCGTGTGTGAGCCATGTTGAGAGGGCTTTGTCCAAGGTGAAGGGGGTTGAGCGGGCCAATGTCAACCTGGCCACCGAGAAGGCCACGGTGGAATTCTCGGACGGCGATGTGCCTCTGGATGAGCTGGTTAGGGCGGTGCGGGAGGCGGGCTACGAGGTTGCAACCGAAAAAGTCAGCCTGCCCATCGGGGGGATGACCTGCGCCTCCTGCGTGGCCCACGTGCAAAGCGCCCTGGAAGACGTGCCCGGGGTGATCGAGGCCAACGTGAACTTGGCGACGGAAAAGGCCATGGTCGCATACGTCCCTGGCGCTGTGGACCTTGAGGTGCTTAAAGAGGCGGTGGCCAGGACCGGCTATCAGGTGCTCGAGACCCCGGAGGAAAAGGCGGCCGCGGCGGAGGATGAGACCGAGCGCAAAATGCGCGAGGCGCGCTTCCGCATGTGGGTGGCCTGGGGCTTCACCGTCCCTATCATCCTCTGGATGTTCGCCGAGATGTTCTTCGGCATCGTATGGCCTAGTGCGGCCATCTTCAACCTTGGGTTGATCCTGCTGGCCCTGCCTGTGCTGTTCTGGGTGGGGAGCAAGACCTACCGCAGCGGCCTGACCGCGGTGCGCCACGGCTACGCCAACATGGATACCCTGATCGCTTTGGGCACGGGCGTTTCGCTGCTCACCGGGCCGGCCTCCTTCTTCTTCCCTGTCGCCAACTACGCCGGGGTGGCAGCCATGATTATGGCGTTTCACCTCACCGGACGTTATGTGGAGGAGAGCGCCAAAGGGCGCGCCTCCCAGGCCATCCGCAAGCTCTTGGAATTGGGTGCCAAGACGGCGCGCGTGCTGCGCGATGGCCAGGAGGTGGAAGTGCCCATTGATGAGGTCCAGGTGGGCGACGTTATGATCGTCCGCCCGGGTGAGAAGATCCCCACCGACGGCGTTGTGCTGGAAGGCGAAGGCGCGGTGGATGAGTCCATGGCTACCGGAGAATCGATGCCGGTCAACAAGCAACCCGGCGATGAGGTCATAGGGGCCACCGTCAATCAAGAGGGCCTCTTGAAAGTGCAGGCCACTCGGGTGGGCAAGGACACTTTCCTGGCCCAGGTGGTCAAGCTGGTGGAGGAGTGCCAGGGGTCCAAGGTGCCCATCCAGGAATTCGCCGATAAGGTGACCAGCGTTTTTGTGCCGGTGGTCATTGGCATCGCCGTAGCGACGCTGCTCGCCTGGCTGCTGCTCCCTGGGCCCATGTCGGCGCTGGTGAAGGCCGGGTCGTTTCTCCCGTGGGTCGACCCCAACTTGGGCGTGGTGACCCTGGCCATCGTCTCCATGGTGGCGGTGCTGGTCATCGCCTGCCCCTGCGCGCTTGGCCTGGCCACCCCCACCGCGCTGATGGTGGGCAGCGGCAAAGGGGCTGAGAACGGCATCCTGATCCGCAGCGGGGAGGCCATTCAGACGCTCAAGGATGTGGGCATCGTGATCTTCGACAAGACGGGGACCATCACCAAGGGCAGACCCGATGTGACGGATGTTGTCCCCGTGGAGGGTGTGAGCGAGCAAGAATTGCTGCGCCTGGCGGCTTCCCTTGAGCGCGGCAGCGAGCATCCACTGGGCAAGGCGATGGTCCAGCGGGCCCAGGCGCGCGGCATTACCCTGGAAGAGCCCGCTGAGTTCCAGGCCATTCGCGGCAAGGGTGTGAAGGGCAGGCTGAACGGCGCCAGTGTGCTGGTGGGCTCCCGGCGGCTGATGCGCGAGGAGGGCCTCGACCCTGAGATGGTGGAAGAGGCCATGGAGCGGCTGGAAAATGAGGCCAAGACGGCCATGATTGTGGCCCGGGAGGGCGAGATCGTGGGCGTCATCGCGGTGGCCGATACCTTGAAAGAGGATTCGGCCGATGCCATCCGCGAGCTGCAGCGTATGGGCCTGGAGACCGCCATGATCACCGGCGACAACCGGCGCACCGCCGAGGCCATCGCCCGCATCGTGGGCATCGATCATGTGCTGGCGGAAGTGCTGCCGGACGGCAAGGTGGATGAGGTGAAGAAGCTGCAGGAGCGCTTCGGCCTGGTGGCCTTCGTAGGTGACGGCATCAACGATGCGCCGGCTCTCACCCAGGCCAACGTGGGCATCGCCATCGGCACCGGCACCGATATCGCCATCGAAGCCAGCGATGTCACCCTGGTGCGTGGAGAGATCAGCGGCGTGGTGGAGGCCATCAACCTGAGCCGGGCTACCTTTCGCAAGATCAAGCAGAATCTGTTCTGGGCGTTCTTCTACAACGTGGCCATGATCCCCCTGGCCGTCATCGGGTGGATGCACCCGGTGCTGGCCGAGATCGCCATGGCCACCAGCTCAATCACCGTGGTGACCAACGCCAACACGCTGCGACGGGTGGATATCCGGCCCTCGTATAAGCGGGAATGGGCGGAGGAAGTACGTGAGAGCGCTCCCAGCCCTGTGGCTGCGGAAGTCTCAGCCTAGGAGGTGAATCATGGGGCTGAAATTGAACCTGCGGGCGACGGTTCTGACGCTCCTTAGCGCCAGTGTGGTGAGCTATGTACTCTGCATTGCGGGCGATCTGCTCTTCGGATGGACCATGTACCAGGCCTGGATGCCGCTCCTGCCCGGCTTCACCTGGCCGCTGACAGCGGGTGGCTTTCTGATCGGCTTGCTCTGGCTGGCTGCCTACAGCGTCTATTTTGGGGTGTTGATCGTCGTTCCCTATAACCGTCTGGCTGGGCGGGAATCGGTCGCATAAGGGGGCCTAGACCGCCCCCTTGCTTCATCCCAAGGCGGTGACCGGCGGATGCCTGGCGCCTGATGCCAGGCATCCGCTGCGTTAATCAGCGGGCACCCCCGCCCTGGACAGCTACCCGGCCGAGGCCGTACAGGCGGAAGCGGGCCGGGGCAAGGCC
>Ga0180881_1292_pt1 | contig 19699 bp, 17 predicted proteins | sample Deesub1362A_J573_FD_124314 | JGI IMG/M metagenome (GOLD analysis project Ga0180881, IMG submission 124314) | Anaerolineales bacterium JdFR-61 | reverse complement strand
GCCGCCCCCCCTTGGCAGCCACCGCGTGGAGCGTGCCCTTCCTGGAGCGGCCGTAGCGCGACCACATGCTGGCGGTGACGAAAAACGCCAACAGAGCCAGCGCCGCCCAAAGCCCCGCCATGCCAAAGATCAGCCCGCCCACTGCCCAAGCCGCCCAGGCGCCGCTGGGGCTGAGGGAGCCGGCCTTATATGCCGCCAGGGCCACAGCGGCGGAAAGGAGAAAGCCCAGGGGAACCTGCCATACAGTCATCGGCATGCCCCCTGCGCCGCTGGATTCGTTTTTCCCCAGCTCCCAGCCAAGGGCGCTGTGGATAACTCGTCCCTTCCCTGTGGATAACCCGTGCGGGGCTGTGGATAATGTGGGGACATCTACGAGCTCAAAGCCAACAGGCCCAAACTGGCTCCCCAGAGCAGGGATGGCACCGCTGCCCCCATGCCCCAAACCAGGTAGGCCAGCGACCGCTGGGGCGGACGGCGGTAAAGCCAGGATCCCACCACCAGATCCGTCAGCCAGGTTGCCCCGCTCATCATCGGCAGCAGCAAGAGCTGGCTGGAGGGCACGCGGGCCTGGGGGATTCCTGATGGATGGTAGCCAAAGGGGATTAGGGCGGGCAGGCCTGGCAAGCGCGCCGCGACGAAAGCCAAGAAACCCAGGCACAATCCCGCGCCAATCAGCAGCAGCGCCCGCGCCATGCGGTCCTGCCAAATCTGGATGCTGAGAAAATTGGGCCGCTGGCGCTCATGGGGTACAGGTTCCAGCGAACCCAGCTTGAGCAGTTCGTGATAACGGGCAACGAAAGCCGTGGGATCCGGTGGGCTGATCACCAGGGAACCATAGGGGCTTTGGACAAAGACATACTCCTGCACTGGACCCGCGGCGAAGATTTCCGCCGCCCCCAGGCCCTCCACATAGCACTCCCCCACCATGCACCCCGGCCAGCAGAGGGCCTTCCACCACGGAGCCCGGATCGCCGCCCTGGGCAACGCCTGCATGGATACGATCGCTTCCAAGGGCCAGACCTCACGGGCCAGGCCCCAACGCAGGGCAAACTGGTCGCGGTCCATCAGGTAACGCGCGCTGAGAAGACCATAAAGCCGGTATGCGGTCACCGCGGCAAGGGGTAAACCCACCACCGGTAACACGACCCACAGGCCCAGCAGCCAGGGCTGCGCCCCAAGCAGGATTTGCCTCAGCCCAAAAGCTGAGGCAGTGAGAAAGGCTACCAGAAGGGCGAGGCCCAGGCTGAGACCCAGAGCCCTGGGAGGTGAGGCGGTCAAGGCTGATGCCACGATCGGCTGTCAGGGGCTCCTCTCAGCTCAATGAACCTACTCGGCGGGAAGCGCTTCGGAGACATAGACCGGCTCATTCCAATGGCGATAGGCGGGCACCTTGCCTCGCACCACTTTATCGTAAAGTTCCCTCAGGCGAGCGGTGATCGGCCCCATGGTCCCGGAGCCTATCGGGCGGTGATCCACCCGCGTCACCGCTGTCACCTGGGCGGCGGTGCCCGTCATAAAGAATTCGTCGCAAAGGTAGACCTCGGTCCGATCGATTCGCCGTTCCTCCACAGTCAGCCCCAGCTCCTCGCGCGCCAGGGTGATAATGGTGCGCCGGGTGATCCCCTCCAGGATGTTTTCGGTCACCGGAGGCGTGATCAGCACCCCATCGCGCACCATGAAAATATTCTCCGCGCTGCCTTCGGAGACATGGCCATCGTGGTTCAGGACCAAGGCTTCGTCAAAACCTGAGCGCACAGCATCCGTCTTGATGAAGGCCGAGCTCACGTAAGCCCCGGTGATCTTGCCGCGCGCGGGGATGGAATTGTCGTCCAGCCGGCGCCAGGAGGAAAAAGTCACATGCGCGCCTTCGTCGGCCTCCACATAGCGGCCGAAGGGCACGGCGAAAATCGTGAGCTCGTCATGCAGGTCATGCAGTTTGACTCCAATGATTTCGTCGGCCTTGTAGACCAGGGGCCGGATGTAGCAATCCTCCCGCATTTCCTCGCGCCGCAGCAGCTCCAGGGTGATATCGCGCAACTCCTCGGCGCTGAATTTCAGCTCGGCACAGAGCAAGCGCGCTGAATTCAAAAGGCGTTTGTAGTGGTCCAGGGGACGGAAGACGAAGAGCTGCTCCTCCTCCTCGTTCCAATAACCCCGCAATCCGCCAAAGGCGCCTGTGCCATAGTTCAAGGCGTGGGTCATGACCCCCACTTTGGCTTCGCTGTAGGGAACGATCTTCCCTTTGAAATAGGCAAACTTGGGGAGAGTCACCTCACTTCACCTCCTGCTGGTTAGGGACGGGCCCGTATCCCCCCTGGCAGAGGGCTGGGGAGCCGCTCTGCTTCCTGAACTCATTATAGATTCCCCCACGCGGCAAAGGCAAGGTCTGAGAAACCACAGAAGCTGCCCGCGGGCTGGCCAGATTGGCCCCGCGTTGGACCCCGCCCGCATATCAAAGCCTACTCCGATCCAAGGGGATTAGCCCGCGAAGGCCCAAGTTTCCCAAGCAGCCAGGGAGCCAAGAAGTGTTCGCTACCAGAGGGCTGCGTGACGTACTTGGGGGCGGGACTCCGCCCCGCCCCCAGCTTCACGAGCAAATCCTCCCCCACCATGGGTTAATTAATTTGCCAGCTTATCCACCACACCGCGCACGCCGGGAACGGCGCGCACCACCTCCACCAAACCCTGACGTGAGATCTCCGGCGGCAGCCTACCCAACAGGGTAATCACACCGTGGTGGGCACGGACGCTGACCATCCCCGGTCGCAACCCCTTGGTCCGTTCATTCTCCATCAGCGCGCGAGCGACGGCGATTTCCAAGTCGGGGTCGGGGATGATTCCATCCACAACTTGTCGCACGCCCTCCACATCCCGTAGTCGAGCGACCACTGCATCGCGGATCACCCGCGAGCGCACTGGGCCGCGGATTTCCACCGTGCCATCCGGGAGGACCTGCAATTCAAGCAGGTTGCCCAGGGTGCGCACGGGCTCCAGCTCCCAGAGGGCTTCTTCGATCCGTTGCCGCAAGATCTCCAGCTCTTCTTCCTTGGACACCACATCAGCTTCCATGCGCGAGCCTCCTATGTAGGGAAATACTGAAGGGAGGCCTGCTCAGGCCTCCCTGAATTCACCCTCAACGACTTCACCTTCATCCTCGCCGCCGCCCTTGGCCTGGCCTTCCGCCTGGCCAGCCTGCTGCTGGGCGTAGAGTTGCTGGCTCAGGGCATAGCTGGCCTGTTGCAGCTCCTCCGTCAGGCGTTTGATCTGGTTGATATCGTCGCCCTTGATGGCCTCGCGCAACTCGGAAATCTTTTTCTCGATGCTCTCCTGATCGGCCGCGGGGACTTTTTCACCCAGCTCGCGCAGCGTCTTCTCAGCCTGGTAGGCCAGGCTATCGGCGGTGTTGCGGGCCTCCGCCAGCTCGCGGCGGCGCCGGTCCTCCGCCTCGTGCTTCTTGGCCGCCTCCACCATGCGCTCCACGTCCTCTTTGCTCAGATTAGTGGAGGCGGTGATGGTCACCCTCTGCTCCTTGCCGGTGGCCTTGTCGCGAGCGGTGACATTGAGGATGCCGTTGGCGTCGATGTCAAAGGTCACCTCAATTTGCGGCACGCCGCGCGGCGCCGGCGGGATGCCCTCCAGACGGAAGCGACCCAGGCTCATGTTGTCGGCGGCCATGGGACGCTCGCCTTGCAGCACGTGGATATCCACCGCCGTCTGATTATCCTCGGCTGTGGAGAAGATTTCCGATTTTTTCACCGGGATGGTGGTGTTGCGCGGGATGAGCACGGTCATCACACCACCCAGGGTCTCCACGCCCAGGGAAAGCGGGGTTACATCCAGCAAGAGGACATCCTTCACCTCGCCGGCCAGCACACCCGCCTGGATGGCCGCGCCGATGGCCACCACCTCATCGGGGTTGACGCCCTTATGGGGCTCCTTGCCAGTCAGCTCGCGCACCAGATCTTGCACCATGGGCATGCGGGTCGCGCCGCCCACCAAGACCACCTCGTCCACATCCTCGGCCTTGATGCCGGCGTCCTTGAGCACGGCGAAGAAAGGCCCGCGGATGCGCTCCAGCAAATCCTCGGTGAGCTGCTCGAATTTGGCGCGCGTCAGCTTCATCTGCAGGTGCTTGGGGCCGGAGGCGTCGGCGGTGATGAAGGGCAGGTTGATCTCCGTCTCCGTGACGGTGGAAAGCTCAATCTTGGCCTTCTCGGCGGCTTCGCGCAGGCGCTGGAGAGCCTGGCGGTCCTCCCGCAGATCGATGCCCTGGTCCTTTTTGAACTCGTCCGCCACCCAGTTCAGGATGCGCTGATCCCAGTCATCGCCGCCCAAGTGGGTGTCGCCGTTCGTGGCTTTCACCTCCACCACGCCTTCACCCACTTCCAAGAGGCTCACGTCGAAGGTGCCGCCGCCCAGGTCGAAGACCAGGATGGTCTCGTTTTCCTTTCTGTCCAGTCCATAGGCCAGCGCGGCGGCGGTGGGCTCGTTGATAATGCGCATCACCTCCAGGCCGGCGATCTTGCCAGCGTCCTTGGTGGCCTGGCGCTGCGAGTCGTTGAAGTAGGCCGGCACGGTGATCACCGCTTTGCTCACTGGCTCGCCTAAGTACGCCTCGGCATCGGCCTTCAGTTTGGCCAGAATCATGGCCGAGATCTCCTGAGGCGTGTATTCCTTGCCCGTGGCCGGGATATGAACACGCACATCGTCATTGGGGCCGCGCACGACTTTGTAGGAGACCATCTTGCGCTCTTCCTCCACCTCATCGTAGCGCCGACCCATGAAGCGCTTGATGGAATAGACTGTGTTTTCCGAGTTAACCACAGCCTGGCGTTTGGCCGTCTGCCCCACCAGGCGCTCACCGGTCTTGGTGAAGGCCACCACGGAAGGACACAACCGGCCGCCTTCAGCGGTTGGAATGACCACCGCGTCGCCGCCTTCCATCACGGCCACCACGCTGTTGGTCGTACCCAGGTCAATGCCGATAATCTTCGCCATATCAACTCACCTCATTAAAAGGATACTAGCTATTAGGGCTCACGTTAGCATCCTAAGCCACCCACGCAAGAATTGCGTTAACAATCCCTTTGAGGGATGTATACACGAGAGCGGAGCGGNCCCCTACACATCACCTCGCCGCCCGGCGGATCCAGTCTGCGAAGNGTCTTTCGTGAATGTCTTCAGGCGAGGGGATCTTCACATAGCGCATCTTCTTGCCCGTCCCCTCCAGCAGGCCGCAGGTGTCTGGTAGTTCCACGCCCGCCCAGTAGAACTGCAACGCGACATAATTTTTCTCCGGCCGAATAGCACAGATCAACTGCTCTTTTTGATACACAGGCACCCCCCATTTGACAGTCTCCCTGGCCTCGGGGATGGCAGACCGGATGATGGGCCGCAGATCCCGGGCAAGGCAGGCCAGGGGTTCCTCCATGGCCTCAAAAAAGGCCTCCGCCTCACGACCAAAGTCCTCACGCCTCGCCACTGCTGCCTCTCCTCACTCCCCTCATTGCTGCGGCGCCCACAAGTCGCCGCCTGAACCCGCATTTCATCGGGCGCCTCCGTCCTTTTCTTTACGGCCGCCTGCCTCAGCCCACCCCTCACACGTAGGCCCGTTGGCGGTCGCGCCGGCGGGCCAGCTCGCGGGCATAACCGCGGCCCAAGGAGGCGGCCTGCTCCCGCGCCCACTCGCTCAGTCGGATCGTCCCCGCGGGCGGTGAGCCGGTGCACAGCAGGCCACGCATCAACCCCTCAATCTCCTCGCGGGTGAGCAACACGTCCCCCATCAGACACCCCAAGGCCCAGACCGCCGCGTAGCCCAAAGCCGGGGCCACAGGGACAATCGGGCGGTGTCCGCCCATCGCGCGATCAATGGTGGCCACCAGTCGGCCAAAGCTGAAGGTCTCCAGCCCGATGGCATCTTGCAGATAAGACCCCTGGCGCAGAGCACCCCCAACAGCCAGCGCGGCCAGGTCGTCCACATGGATGGGCTGCAGTTTGTACTGGCCGTCGCCGAAGAGGCCGAAGACCGGCAACCGGCGCAGGGCCCAGGCGATGNTGTTGATCAGGATATCGCCGGGCCCGAAGAGGACCGCCGGGCGCAGGATGGTGTAGGCAAGGCCCGAACCCTTGAGCGCCTCTTCCAACGCCGCCCCGCCCCGGAAATAGGGCCAAGCGCGCCCCAAAGAAGGGTTTGTAACGCTCAGGTGAACCACCTTTGAGACGCCGGCGGCCCTGGCAGCCTGGAAGAGGCGATGAGTGTTGGCCAGGGCGCCAGCGAAGGTCACCCCATCGTATTCGAAGCGCGCCCAACAGGTATTGGTCAAGGCCTGAGCGCCGCGCAGGACCTCGACGAGGCTCTCCGGTTCATCGAAATAAAAGGGTGAGACGCTCACCTTATTTCCATCTGCCCCAGCCAGCACCGCCTGGTAGAATGAGACCATCACAGGGGCACAGAATGGCGCGCCCATCCCGCAGTGCACAGCGCCCCTTAACCGCCCCGCCCCATGGTGGATTGTCCTGGAGGGATCGTGAACGAAGTTGAGCTCTTCCGCAAACAAAAAGATGAGTTTTTCCGCAGCAGCCCCCACAGTCCGCTCACTCCCGAGCAAAAGCGCACTTTCGGCGGCTTGAAATACTTTCCCCATAACCCCCACCTGGACCTGGTACTCGAGTTGGAGGAATTCGACGAAATAGAAGAGGTCCAAATGCAAACCACCACCGGGGATGTGCAGACCTACGAGCGGGTGGGGAAGATCCGCTTCACTGTGGAGGGCGAGCCAGCCGAACTGACCGTCTTCCGCAATGAGCACGGCCACTTCCTGCCTTTTGCCGATGCCCTGGCAGGACAGGAGACTTACGGCGCCGGCCGCTACCTGGAGCCTGAGGTGCTGCCCGATGGCCGCCTGCACGTGGACTTCAACTACGCCTACAACCCCTACTGCGCCTACAACGAGCTCTACTCATGCCCCATCACACCCCCAGAGAATCGCCTCAAAGTGCCCATTCGCGCCGGAGAGAAGATTTACCAGGAGCACTAGGGCGCGGGGCCAGCCCNCCAGCGCCCCGCGACCATCTCTCTCACCAGGTGTTTTCAATCCCAGCAAATCCCGTCTCTCGNACAAAAACAGGGGTAGAATGGGCGCAGGCCAAAGGAGGACCCCATGGCTTTACGCCATGCCAGCATCGTCGGTTGGGGAAAATACGTCCCCCAAAGGGTGATCAGCAACCAGGATTTGGAGCAAATCCTGGACACCAGCGATGAGTGGATCTACACCCGCACCGGCATTCGCCAACGCCGTGTGGTTTCCGACCACGAGTGCACCTCAGACATGGCCCTGGCCGCGGCCCGCGAAGCTCTGGAAATGGCCAGCCTTGACCCGCGCGACCTGGGCCTGATCATCGTCGCCACCTCCAGCCCCGATTACCTGACGCCGCCGGTCTCCTCCCAGGTGCAGCATGCCCTTGGCGCCAAGGGGGTGGGCGCCTTTACCTTGGTGGCCGGTTGCCCCGGATTCATTTATGGCCTGGTCACCGCTCAGCATTACATCGCCGCGGGCTTTTGCGACAACGCCCTGGTCATCGGCGCTGAACTGATCAGCCGCTTCGTGGATTGGAAAGACCGCACCACCGCGGTCCTCTTCGGCGACGGGGCGGGGGCGGTGGTCATGCAAGTCAGCGACCAGCCCGGCGGCGTGCTGTCCGCGGTTCTGGGCTCCGACGGCTCGGGCGCCGAGCATTTGATCCTCCCTGCGGGGGGCGCCAAGTTTCCCCCCAGCCAGGAGACCTTAGATCAGAATTTGCACACCCTGCGCATGAACGGGCGCCAGGTTTTTCGCTTCGCCACCCGCGTGCTGGGCAGAGCCCTCAACCAGGCTATCCAACAGGCGGGGATCGCCGTCGATGACGTCGATCTGTTCATCCCCCACCAGGCCAACGCGCGCATCATCGAGAGTGCGGCGCGCCATGTGGGCCTGCCGCGCGAGAAGGTCTTTGTCAATATCGAGCGCTACGGAAACACCTCCGCGGCCTCCATTCCCATTGCCCTGTGCGAAGCGGTGGAAGAAGGTCGGGCCAAGCCCGGCGACACCCTGGCCTTCGTCGCCTTTGGCGCTGGCCTGACGTGGGCGGCCTCGGTGGTCAAGCTGGGCCAGCCAGGCCAGCCCGTGGCCGTCCAGCGCAGGCGGGCGGCCGTGCCGGCGCTGCTCCACCCCCTGGCCAGTGCAGCCCGTTTTTCCTGGCGCGGCCTGGCCAAAGGGGCGTTGGCTCTGTCCGCCTTGCTGGGCCTGCGCGGGCGGCGGCGTTTGCGTTAGCATACGCCCCTGCTCAACTACCGCGCCATGGGGGCCGCCTCTGCGGGGAGAGGACACACCATCCCCCTCCAGGCCAGCCCGGCCCCTCGCGGAGGACCCAGATGGGCATGCCGGGCGTATTGCGCTGGCAGTTCACCCCCGCCGATCCACGGCGGCGTGTCCGTCATCCCTCCCCGTATTCCGCCTTCACCGCCTCCCGATCCACCTCCCCTTCGGCCTGCGGCAGGCGCTCAACGAAGACCACATGGCGCGGCTTCTTATACGAGGCGATGCGTTCGGCCACCGCGGCGATCAACGCATCAGGGGTCATCTGCACCCCCTCCTCCAGCTCCACCACAGCCTTGACCGCCTCCCCCCAACGCTCATCGGGCACGCCGATGACACAGGCCTCCCGCACCCCCGGCAGGGAACGCAGGACGCGCTCCACCTCGGCGGGATAAATGTTCTCCCCGCCGGACTTGATCAAATCCTTCTCAGGCTTGCGGCCCAGGTAATACAGATAGCCCTGCTGGTCAAACTTACCCAGGTCGCCGGTGTGATGCCAGCCGCCGCGAAAGGCATACTCCGTGGCCGAGGGGTCCCCCCAATAGCCCTGGAAGACCAGCGGCCCGCGCACCACAATTTCGCCGGCTTGATCCACCCCCACCGGTTGATCGGCCTTATCCACGCAGCGCACCCACGCGGCGGGCAGGGGGCGTCCGGCGGAACCCGGCCGTTCGGTCACCGCCCCCAGGGTAACCACGCCGCTGGTCTCGGATTGGCCATAGCCGGTCCAAAACTGGGCCCGTGTCTCTTTCATCAGGCGCTGAATCGCCTCCGGCGAATCGAGCCCCAGCACATAGCGCAGGCTCTTCCACTGCGCGCCACTCGCGGCGCGCGCATCCAGCAGGCTGGCCAAGATTGGCGGGAAGGTGGCCATCAAGGTGATCCCCTGGGCGTCCATGAGCTGATCTCCCGCTTGGGGATCGAAGCGCTCCAGCAAGACATTGACCCCGCCCGCGTACATCACAGCCAGGGAGAGGCCCAGACCGGTGATATGGAAGAGGGGAAGGGCCGCCAGGTGCCGGTCCCACGGCCCCAGGCCCAGGGCCGTCCACATCTGCTGGCAGGCGGTGAGCAGGTTGTGGTGGGAGAGCAGGGCGCCGCGCGGCACGCCCTCCACCGCCGCAGTGGGCAGAATCAGGCAGGGGTCATCGCCCCCACCCTCAGCTACGAGCTCCCCTGCCTCGGCATAATAGGCCTCCAGAGGCTCAAAGCTGCCGTGGCCATTCCCGCTCAGCGAGGCCCACAGGCTCACGGCCTGGCGGTCCAGATGGGATATCAGCCCCTCCAGATCGGCCCCCACAACGCACATCTTGGGTTCCACCCGCTGGACGATCTGACTGACCTCCTCGGGCTTCAACCGCCAATTGAGAGGGACCAGGATGGCGCCCACGTCCGCGGCGGCAAAGAGCAGTTCCAGAAAGGCGGGGTGGTTTTGGCTCAGGATGCAAATGCGGTCGCCTTTGGTGAGACCGCGCTGGCGCAAGCCAGCCGCCAGCGCAGCCATGCGCGCGGCGAGTCCGGCGAAGGAAATTTCCCGCCCAGCAAAGATCAGCGCCGGTTCTTCGGCTGTTCGCGCGTTGTGAGTCACCAGGTGGGTCAGGCACAGATCGCGCAGCCCCATGGCACGCCTCCTTCCCTTTGTGCTCCGCCGCCGCTCACCTGCGCCGGGTCATCCCAGCCAGCGTTTGCGGCGCTTATAGTGTTTAACTTCGCGGTAGCTCTTGCGCTCCCCCAGTTGGGTCAAGCCCAGGTAGAATTCCTGGATATCCTCGTTTTCCGCCAGTTGGGCGGAGGGCCCATCGAGCACAATGCGCCCATTGTCCATCACATAGCCATAAGAGGAAACTTTGAGTGCGATGCGGGCGTTCTGTTCGACCAACAGGATAGAGATGCCTTGTTCAGCGGCAAGCTGTTGCACCACCTCAAAGATGCTGGCCACCAGCAGCGGGGCCAAGCCCAGGGAGGGCTCATCGAGCATCATCAGCGAGGGCCTGCCCATCAGCGCCCGCCCGATGACCAGCATTTGCTGCTCGCCACCGGAGAGAAAGCCGCTCACCCTGCGGCGCAGCTCCTTCAGGCGCGGGAAATAGGCATAGACCTGTTCCAGATCGCCCTGCAGCTCGGCGCGGCTGGCGTCCCGGCCGCGCGCCACAGCGCCGATCATCAGGTTCTCCTCCACCGTCAGGTGGCGGAAGAGGCGCCGGCCCTCGAGCACCTGCAGGATTCCAAGCTGGACGATTTCCTCGGGGGGCAAGCGATCAATGCGCTGCCCGTTATACTCAATGCTGCCGCGGGTGATCTCACCGTCCTGGCTGCGCAGCAGGCCGGAGATGGCCCGCAGGGTGGTGGTTTTGCCCGCGCCGTTGGCGCCCAGCAGGGCCACGATCTTCCCCGGCGGCACCTGCAACGAGACACCGCGCAGGACCTGGATCACGTCGCTGTAAACCACCTCAATGTTGTTCAGTTGGAGCATGCCGGCCTCGCCCTTTGTGGATGGGGGGCAAACAGCGCCCCCCATCCACGCATATCCGCGCTTCTCATCACTCCTTCGGCCGCAGGTCTGGTGTCTCCGTCCAATCCTGGATGACCACGAAGGCGTCAGGGCCGCCCTGGATCATGCGGATCTGTGAGACATGGGGCGAGCGGCTCCCGCCCGAGTAGTCCATGCGCAGCACGCCATCCAGCGGCTGGAAGGGGCTGAGGTCGATCAGAGCGTCATGCACCGCCTGACCGGTCAGGTTCTCATAGCCCACGGTGTCGATGGCATGGGTGATGGCCTTGACCGCCATGTCGATGCCCGCCACCAGCAGCAGGTAGCCCACATTGTGCTCAGCAGGCGGCCGCTCATTGGCCTCGAAGAGCTGCTGGGCATACTGCACGCCGGGGTTGTCCACATCCGTCCACCACAGATAAGGGAAGGCCGTGATCAGGCCCACCCCATAGGCGGGATCGGCCAAGAAGGCGTAGGTGGCCAGGTCCATGGCCCAGTTGTCGCCAGCGACGACGAATTGGTCCCGCAGCCCCAGGCTGTGCAGGTCGTTGAGGATCACCGCGGGGCCGAAGGCCAGGGTGTTGGTCCAGATCACATTGGCACCGGCGGCCTGGGCCGTCAGGATGGCCGCGGTGGTGTCAGCGGTGGGGGAGAGATCGTAGGTCTCTTCAGCCACCAGCTCGATGCCCAACTCTTCCAGGAAGGCCCGCGTCTCTGGGGTCAGGGCGCCCTGGCCGAAGGCGGTGGGCCAACTGATGTAGGCCAGCTTGATCGCATCCCCGGCCCCCGCTGGCTTGTAGGTGTCCCAATTCTCCTTGAGGAACTTCATCACCAGGCCGAACTGGTCCGGATAAATGGGGCCCAGGCCGAAGGTATAGCCCGAGTCCAGGTAGAAGCCTTTGGCGCTCAGGCCGGCGGTGATGTTGACCACTTTGTCCTCGGCGAAGCGGGCCGCCAGGGCTTCCACCTCTCCCGAGCCGTAGGTGATCATCACCAGGGGATTATCGTCCTCGCTGGTGAAGCGGTCATAGGCGGCCACGGCCTCGTCGATGCTGCCGCCGGTATCGGCGAACTTGATCTCCAGCGTGGCGCCGTAGATGCCGCCGGCCTCGTTGATGGCCGCCACGGCATCCTCCGCGCCGTGAACCAGGGGGGCGGTGATGGCGGCGTAGGGCCCAGAGAGGTCACCGAAGTGATAGATGGTGATGGTCTCGCCCGTCAGGTCCGGCGGCCCCATCACCTCTGTTGGTTCAGGTGCCTCGGTCGGCTCCTCGGTGGGCACCGCGGTGGGCTCCGCCTTGGGAGCCTCCGTGGGGGGCGGTGGGGGGGGTTCGGTGGCCTTGGGTTTGCAGGCCCCCAAAACCAGGGAAGCAACGATCAAGAGCGCTAGTGAGATATAGGTCCATTTACGCATCGTTCTCCTCCTTCAGCATAGCGGTTGGAGCGCATCGCGGGGCGCTTGCCCCGGCCCTCCTCGGACTCAGTCCTTTCAGCACAGTCTGCCTTCTTTTCCTCTCCTCCTTTCTCAGTAGGAAAAAGGCCTCAAGCGCCAGGCGGCTTTAATCAAAGTCCAGCGATAAGCCAGGCCGCGCGGTTCGAAGATCAAGAAGAGCATCAGGGCGGTGCCGAAGAATAGGGGGCGCAAAGCCTGCACGCCGCCCACCGCCCCGGCGGGCAGAAAGGCCGCCAGCACAGGGCCCAGCACGGTGGCTGCCTCAATGATCATTTCGACCACAATGCTGCCGAAGATGGGGCCCAGGTTGGAACCCAGCCCGCCGATCACCAGCATGCCCATGAAGAGGATGGAATCGGTGAGATTGAAGGTCTCCGAATTGATGTGGCGCAGTTGGTGGGCGGCCAGCGACCCGGCCAGGCCGGCGTAAACCGCGGCCAGGAAGAAGGCCTGCAGCTTGTAACGGAAGAGGTTGATGCCCAACACCTCCGCGGCCAGGTCGTTATCGCGGATGGCGATCATCGCCCGCCCCAGCCGCGAGCGGGAGAGGTTGTAGGCGGCGATGGTCGTCAGGATCAACACGCTGAGGGTCAGGTAGAGATAGCGCTGGGGCGTGTTGAACTCCAGGCCGAAGAGGACGGGCACCTGGACGTTGAGGCCCTGGGCGCCGTTGAGCAGGGAGGGAAAGGCGTTGCGGGTGAACCAGGGGATGATGAATTGGGCCGCCAGGGTGGCCATCACCAGGTAGAAACCCTTGACCCGCAGCGAGGGTAGGCCGAAGAGCAGCCCCACCAGCCCCGCCCCCAGCCCCGCGGCGGGCAGGGCGAACAAGAAGGGCCACCCCAGTTCATTGACCAGCAGGGCAGAGATGTAACCGCCGGTGGTCATGAAAGCCGCCTGGCCCAGGGAGATCTGGCCGCTGAATCCGGTCAGAATGCTCAGCCCCTGCACGGCGATGATGGTGATCCCGATGCGGTTAACCAAGGCCACCGTGCTCTGGCTGGCGTAAGCGGGCAGGGCATAGAGGCCCAGCAGAAAGGCGAAGAGCAGCAGCCACTGCCAGCCGCGGCGAATGGTGGCCATGTCACGGGCGTAACTGGTGTCGAATTCGCCAGCAGGACGCAAGACCGCCATCGATCAGATCCTCTCAATGCGCTTTTGGCCGAAGAGACCCTCCGGCCGGATGAGAAGCACCAACAACAGCACCACATAAGGCATGATCTCAGCCGCGTTGCGCACCATTTGCACCCTGGAGGCGGCCACAACCCCCTGGGAAAGCCCGATGAGCAACCCGCCGACAATGGTCCCCGGGATGGATTCCAGCCCGCCCAACAGAACCGCGGGGAAGGCGGCCAGCACAATGATGGAGAGGCTCAAATCAAGACCGCTGGAGGTGGCCAGCAATACGCCTCCTGTCGTGGCCACCACCGCCGCCAGGGCCCAGGAGAGGCCGAAGATGCGGTGAATGCGCAAGCCGATGCTCTGCGCCAGCTCGTGATCTTCCGAGGCGCCGCGCATGGCCAGGCCCATGCGCGTGTAGCGGAAAAAGCCGCCAATGATCAGCACTCCCAGGATGGCCACCACGAAGGACCAGACCAGGTTTTGCTTGAGGATGATGACCATGGGATTGCCCTGGTAAGTGAGCGGCAGGGTCAGCCGGTAGGGGTTGGCGGCGGAGAAGATCTGAGGGAAATTGCGCTGGCTGCCGCCGAAAAGCAGCAGGGCCAAACCCTGCAAGGCCTGGCTCAAGCCCAGGGTCATCAGGATGATGGAGAGCAGCGGTTGGCCGGTCATCGGCCGCAAGGCCAGGCGCTCGATGGCCAACCCCAGCATGGCCGAAATGGCCAGGGCCAACAGGATGGCCAGCCAGAGCGGCAGGCCTGCTTCCACGGCGAACCACCAGGTGATCAGCGCCCCAATCAGCAGCAGCTGCCCTTGGGCGAAGTTGAAGATATAGGATGATTTGAAAATGAGCACCAAGCCAAGGGCCATCAAGGCGATGGGCCCCCCAGCGAGCAGGCCGCTGGCCAGGAATTGGGGCAGGAGCTGCCAGTTCATGCGATGACCCTCTCCTCTTCTTGCGGTTCTTCCAGGCTTGCGACGCGCACGGTGGTCTCCACCGTCCCCTCGCGGCCGTCCCGATAGCGGACGGCCGCCTGCACCGGCACCGTCTCCCGCCCGTCGTAGATGGCCCGGATGATCTCCCCATAGCGCTCATAGAGCACACTGCGGCGCAGCTTGCGGGTGCGGGTGAGTTCCGCTTCGTCGGGGTCAAACTCCTTATGGAGCAGCACAAAGCGGCGCACGCGCGCCGCCCGCGGCAGACTGGCGTTCACCTGAGCCACGTCCTTGGCGATCAAATCGTAGACCTGCGGCTTCTGCGACAGGTCCAGGAACGTAGTGTAGGCGATGCCGCGCCGCTCGGCCCAGCGCCCCACATTGTCGAAATCGATGTTGATTAAGGCGCTGACAAAGGGCTTGTCCTCCCCGCCCAGGCTCATCACGTCGCGGATGTAGGGGCTGAACTTCAGGCGCCCTTCAATGTATTGGGGCGAATACTTCTCGCCGCTGGCCAGGGTGATCATCTCCTTCATGCGATCCAGGTAGACCAGGTGCCCGTCCTCTGTCAGGTAGCCGGCGTCGCCTGTGCGGAACCACACCCGCCCATCCTCATCCAGGATGCGTGCCTTGGCAGTGGCTTCGGGGTCCTTGTAATAGCCCTGGAAGACCGTGGGGCCCGAGACCCAGATCTCGCCCTCCTCGGTAATCTTGATTTGCATCCCGGGAAGGGGCACGCCCACGGTTTCAAAGCGCACGTCATCGCCGATGTGCAGGGTGTGGGTTTGGGCTTCCGTGGAGCCGTAGAGCTGCTTGATGCTCACGCCGATGGCGCGGAAAAAGCGGATCACATCGGGGTTGAGCGCCGCGCCGCTGGAATAAGCCGAGCGAATGCGGGTCATACCCAGCTTATCGCGCAGCGGGTGGAAGAGGGCGGCCTCGCCCAGCAGGTAAAGTATGCGCAGGGCAAGGCCGATGGGCACGCGGGCCTCATAGCGCTGGTGGGCATAGCGATACCCGACAGGCATGAACAGGCGATGGAGCAGCCGATTGATCCACGTGGTGTCGCCCATCTTGACCTGCACCAGGGCAACCAGGCTTTCCCACAAGCGGGCGCTGAAGAGCTGCACGTGGGGCGCGATCTCGCGCAGATTCTGCTGCACGGTCTCGGGGGCTTCGGGGAAGTTCACCACCATGCCGGAGCGCAAGTGGATGGTCAGCCCGAGCACATTTTCCGTGATCCAGGCCGGCGGCAGGAAGGAGAGGTACTCATCGCTCTGCCCCCGGGGGTCCACCCGCAGGGTCAGGTCCGCGCCGGCCAGCAGGTTGGCGTGGCTGATCATCACCCCTTTCGGCAAGCCCGTGGTCCCCGATGTGTAGCAGAAGATGGCCAGGTCATCCCCTTTTCCCTGGTCCACGGAGGCTTTGAATCTGCCCGGCGCGCGCCGGTCCAGCTCACGCCCCAGCCGCTGCACCTCTTCGTAACCCATCAACCAGGGCTGGCGATAGCCCCAGAGCCCCTTCTCATCCCAATAAATCACCCGCCGCACCGCGGGGACCCGCTCCTGGATGTCCAGTAGTTTGTCGCACTGCTCCTGGTCTTTGGCGAAGACGAAAGTGGCATCGGAGTGATTGACGATGTACTCAATTTCCGGCGGACCGCTGTCGGTGAAGATCCCCACCGCCACGCCGCCGGCAGCCTGGACGGCCAGTTGGGCCCAGAAGTACTGGGGATCGTTGTCGCCGATGATGCAGACCTTGTCACCCCGCTGCAGCCCCAACTCCATCAGGCCCAGGGACAGGTCGCGCACATGCTGCAGGGATTGCTCCCAGGTGTAGGGCACCCAGATGCCGCGGTCCTTTTGGCGCATGGCGACGCGCTGAGGACCAAAGCCATCGACGGCCTCCAGGAGGGCCTTGGGCAGGGTGTCCGCGCCAGCCACTTTAAGCAGCCTCCCCCAGGTAAGCTTTGATCACCCGCTCGTCCTGGCGGATCTCGTCGGGTGCCCCCTCGGCGATTTTGCGCCCGAAATCGAGCACCACAACCCGCTGGGCGATGTCCATCACCAGGCCCATGTCGTGTTCGATAAGCAGAATGGTCGTCCCCTCCAATTCATGAATATCCAGGATGAACCGCGCCATGTCCTCCTTTTCTTCCTGGTTCATCCCGGTCATCGGCTCGTCCAGCAGCAGGATCTTGGGTTCCAAGGCCAGGGCGCGGCCCAACTCCACCCGCTTGCGCAGGCCATAGGGTAAAGTCCCCACCACCGCTTTGCGGATATGTTCCATCTCAAGGAAGTCGATAATCTCTTCCACCTTTTNGCGNTGGCGCAAGTCNTCGCGATGGGCAANCCCCCAATAGATCAAGCTGCCCAGCAATCCGGAGCGCATGTGCACATGGCGGGCGGCCATCAGATTGTCCAGGGTCGTCATGCCGGTGTACAGGGCGATGTTTTGGAAGGTGCGCGCCATCCCCAGGGCGGCGATGCGGTGCGGCGCCATGCGCGTAATCTCTTGAGCCTCAAAGAAGATCCGGCCGCGCTGGGGGCGGTAAAAGCCATTCAGGCAGTTGAGCATTGAGGTCTTGCCCGCACCGTTGGGGCCAATGATGGCCACAATCTCCCCCGGCTGCACCTCGAAGCTCACGTCCAGCAAAGCCTGCGTGCCGCCGAAGGCCAGGCTGACTTGTTCTACTTGCAATTGAGGCTCCTGGNTCATCGCGCCCTCGCTGGCTGGGTCATCGGGGACCAGGCTGGCTGTACTGGCATTGCGTGAAGAAAGTATGGCTCAATGCCTTTCATAAAAGGGAAAGGGATGAAGGTCATGCTGAAGATGATCCGGCTCCATGTCTGGGTTGTGGGGCGCCCCACAAACATCACCCCACCGCCCCCATAGGATAATCGAGACCGGCCATTTGTCAAACGCTGGTCGGGGGCGGATGGAACCACCATTCGCCTTGGCGACGGCTGCTTCCGGGCTCCCGCAGCCTTGGAGGTCGCGCGGGCATCCCTCTCTGCTGGGGGAGGACACACCGCCCCCTCCACAAGAGCCCGGCCCCTCGCGGANCGCCCTGACGAGCAGGCCGGCCCTTGTACAATGAACAGCGCAGCCAATCACAACCTGNCGATAGAAAGGATCCAGCCCATGTTCGAAGATCTTGAGGGCAAAGCAGCCATCGTAACCGGCGAATCCAGGGGAATTGGCCGCCAGATCGCCCTGGGCTTGGCCGACCACGGCGTGCAGGTCACGGTGGCCAGCCCCAAATCAGAGGCGGTCCAGCAGGTGGCCGATGAAGTGCGAGCGCGAGGCGGACAAGCTCAGGCCCAACAAGCCCACATAGGCCAGCGCGAGCAAGTGGTCGCGCTGGTCCGGGGCGCGGTGGAGCATTGGGGACGGCTGGACATCCTGGTCCACATGGCCTCTATCGCCGGGCTTCGTCCAGGCGCGGGCATGGCCGCGTTCAGCATCCCCAAGGCCGGGGTGATTATGCTCACCCAGGTGCTGGCCCGCGAGCTGGGTGCAGACAACATTCAGGTAAATGCCATCGCCCCCGGGGTGGTCAAGACCAAGTTCAGCCGCGTGCTTTGGGAAAAACCTGCGCGTCAGCAATCCCTTGCCATGGAAACCTCTCTCGGCCGCCTGGGAGAACCGCAAGACCTGATAGGCGCCATCCTGTTGCTCGCTTCCAAGGCCTCGGATTGGCTGACAGGAGCCCTGATCGTGGTGGACGCCAGGTTGCACCCCAGCGGGGGTGCTGGCCTGAGCGCGTAGGAGCGCTAACCTGCCCTCTTTAGACCGCCCGGCCCAGCTTCATGCCCCCGCACGATAGCGCAATGCGCGTCCCGCCGGCCAGAAGAGGAGCATCAAAGCGGCCAACAGGGCCAGCAGCGCGCCGAAGAGAAAGGGGGCCGGGGCGCCGAACCCTGACCAACCCCCCACCCCCTGCCATAACACGCCGGCAATGAGGCTGGCCGGGAGCGCGCTCAGGCCCACCGCCGCGTTGTACACTCCAAAGGCCGTGCCCCGCTGCGCCGGCCCCACCAAATCGGCGACGAAGGCCTTGGCGACCCCTTCGGTCATCCCGTAGTACACCCCGTAGGCGGCCATCAGGGCCCAGGTCTGCCAGCCCTGACGGGCCAGGGCAAAGCCCAAATAGACCAGCGCGTAAGCCAGCCAGCCCACGATCAACAGCGCCCGCCGGCCGAGCCGATCGGAAAGGGCCCCGGCTGGGCCGGAGATGAGAGAGTAAACGAAGTTGAATGTGATCAGCATTCCCATGATGCCCAGCAGCGGCAGGCCGGCATGCTGGGCGCGCAGGATCAGGAAGGCGTCCGCGGAATTGCCCAGGGTGAAGAGCACCACCACCAGCAAGAAGTAGCGAAAACCTGCCGGCAGGCCCCGCAACGTAAGGCGCGGGGGTTCGGCCCGCCCTGCCTCACGCAGGGGCACATCTTTGGCTCCCAACGCCAAAATGAACACCGCCAGGGCCGCCGGGATGAGGCTGATTAATACCACCCGCTGGAAGGTTGGGCGGGTGAGCTCCATCCCCCCACCCTGGACCAGCCAGACGACCACCAGCGCGCCGATCAAGCCAAACATGGCCCCTGCGGTGTCGCCCGCCCGGTGCAGTCCATACGCCAGGCCGCGCGTTCGGGGATCCACGCTGTCGGCCACCAGCGCATCGCGCGGCGAGGTGCGGATGCCCTTGCCGGTGCGATCGACGAACCGCACCGCCAGCACCCACCCCCAGGAGTTTGCGAAGTATAGAAAGGGCTTGGCCAGGGTGGATAGGCTATAACCCAGCACCGCCAGGCCCTTGCGCATGCGCAGGCGGTCGGAGAGCCAGCCGGAGAAGACCTTCAGCAGGCTGGCCGTGGTTTCCGCCAGGCCCTCGATCAAACCGATGATGCCCGTGCGCACCCCCAGCACATTGGCCAGAAACAAGGGCAGCAGGTTGAAGAGCATTTCGGAGGACACATCGGTGAAGAAACTGGTCAGGGTCACGACCCAAACATTGCGCGGCAAGCGGGCCAAAGCCCCCCGCTCCTCACGCTGCTCCCTCATCTATCTGGCTCTCCTTGAATTTGGCATCAGGGCACCACACGCACTTGGGAGCCCCGCTCGTCGGTGTGCACGCGCACCTCTCGTCCGTCGCCGCGCAAAGTCACGCGCCAGCCCGGGGTTATCACCTGCAGGCAATACTCGCCCGCTTTCTTTACCCCCAGGCAGCTATCCGACCACTGGACGGCCTGGAAATCCACCACCACCACCTCGGCCGGCGAGACCCCCAGCCAATCGGCCGCCGCGCGGATGGCGGCCACGACTGCCGGCGGGTACGGCTCC
>Ga0180881_1296_pt1 | contig 20304 bp, 26 predicted proteins | sample Deesub1362A_J573_FD_124314 | JGI IMG/M metagenome (GOLD analysis project Ga0180881, IMG submission 124314) | Anaerolineales bacterium JdFR-61 | reverse complement strand
AAAATGGGACTTGACCGGCGCCCAGAATCTGGGTATATTATGAGGCGCAGGCAAACATCTGGGTGCCCCCCTCACCTGGATGTTTGTCCTGCTCTTTTAATTGGACCTCTCATTCGGCTGTGGGCTGCCAGAGGCGTCCCCTGAAGGGCGCTGCGCGCGCAATAAAGTCTCCGCCTGCTTCAAGTCCTCGGGTGTGTTGACATTGAAAAAACTGAGGCCCTCCGGATCCAGCGCGTCCAACTCCTCTTCCGTGACCGTGCGCAAGTGGATATGAGGGAAGAAACTGATCACGCGCCGTTGGCCGGCATCCAGGGCCCCCCGAATGGCGGGCAGGGCGCTCTTGGCATAAACGGCCAGCAGGGGTTCATAGTTCCCTTGAACGAAGGGGACGACGGCTTGATATCCCTGGCTGAGGCGGACCAGGTGATCGAGCAAAGCGCGCTGCAGAAATGGCATGTCGCAGCCCACCACCAGCACCCGCTCGCCGCGAGCGTGGGTCAGGGCCGTGAGCAGGCCGTGCAGCGCGCCGGCGCCTGGATGCTCGTCCCCGACCAGGGGTAGCCCCAGGTAGCTTAGGCTTTGCGGGTTGTTGGTGGTGATCAACACTTCATCGCCCAACCCGCGCACGCGCTCCAGCACATGTTCTATGAGCGGCCGTCCGCCCAGGGGGACCAGGGCTTTGTCGCGCCCCATGCGGGTGGAACGGCCGCCTGCCTGAATGGCAACGCTCAGCATAACTGGATTGTACCCCGCGCTGAAGACCTCTAGGAAGTCGGGCGGTGAGCGGCGTTCTATCTCACGGATTGTGGTGTGGGTGGGATCTTTGACAGGGTTTTCGCCCAGGCGACATGTGGGCAGCCCCTCGCGGTTTTTTTCCGGGGCCAGGCTCTCGCTTACGAGAAGCCATGCCCGGGGCGTCCTTCTGGACGCGCCGCGCGGGACCGGCGATGGCCGAGGCCCTTTGCAAGTCCCCACAATCCCCTGGGCCTGCCCCGCCGCGAGGATGTGCCATATTGCGTGAGGCGCACCCGGGCGGGGCCAACCTCAAGCCCATCCCTGCGGGGAGAGGGTATAATGCCTTTGAGGGCCATGACCACCTTTGCCGATTTGCTGGATGCGTTGATCAAACCCGGGGACCTCTATCGCCAAGAGGCCAAGGGGGCCGTGCGCTGCTTTGCTTGCGGCCATCGCTGCCTGATCCGCCCTGGCCGGCGGGGCATCTGCCAGGTGCGCTTCAATCGCCAGGGCGCCCTGATGGTCCCCCACGGTTATGTGGCCTCCCTGCAATGTGACCCTATTGAGAAAAAACCCTTCTATCACCTCTTGCCCGGCAGCGATGCCCTGACCTTCGGTATGCTGGGCTGCGATTTCCATTGCAGCTATTGCCAGAACTGGCTCACCTCCCAGGCTTTGCGCGACCCGCAGGCCGATGGCGCGGCTCGCTTGATACGCCGGATCAGCCCCCTTGAACTGGTGGGGCATGCTAAGCGGCTTGGGGCGCGAGCGGTGGTCTCATCCTACAACGAGCCGCTCATCACCGCCGAATGGGCCAAGGAGGTCTTCACCCTGGCCCGTGAGGAGGGCTTCCTGTGCGCCTTTGTCTCCAACGGCAATGCCACCAGGGAGGTGCTGGATTATCTGCGGCCTGTCATGCAAGCCCTGAAAGTCGATCTGAAAAGCATGCAGGATCGCCAGTATCGGCGTCTGGGGGGCGTGTTGGATCACGTGCTGGACACCGTCCGCATGGCCTATGAGATGGGCTTTTGGGTCGAAGTTGTGACCCTGGTTGTGCCGGGTTTCAACGATTCGCCTGGGGAGCTAAGGGAGGCTGCGCGGTTCATCGCCTCCGTCTCCCCGGACATCCCCTGGCATGTGACCGGCTTCCATCAGGATTATAAGATGACCGACACGCAGGCCACGCCGGCGAGCAAATTAATCCAGGCGGCTGAAATCGGCCGCCAGGAGGGACTGCGATTTGTCTATGCTGGCAATCGCCCTGGCCAGGTGGAGGACTTTGAGCACACCCGCTGCCCCCAATGCCAGGAGATCCTAATCCGCCGCCTGGGATTCTTGGTGCTGGATTACAGCCTCAGCGGGGAGGGCAAATGCCCCCGCTGCGGCGAGCAAATCCCCGGAATCTGGCCGGGAGATCCCGGGGAGATGAACCAGGAAGTGGGCGCCGCTTTGCGACGCGCCCCGCGCAGGGTATTGTAGGGGCCATGGAAGAGAACTCGAGGGCGGTGAAGCTCCTGCTCAGTTTTGACCCCAAGCCCGGGCCCCGTGAGGCCTACTTCCGCTATATGATGGGCGAGTTCATCCCCACCATGGAGTCCATGGGCTTGCGGCTGGTGGAGGCATGGCACACTGCCTACGGTCCATACCCCCTTCGGCTGACGGGTTTTATCGCCCAGGATCGCCAGCAGCTGGAGCAGATCCTGGCCTCGGAAGACTTTCGCGCCCTGGAGCAAAAATTGCTGGAGTACGTCCAAAACTACCACCGCCGGGTTGTGCCCCTGCACCGCCGTTTTCAGTTTTGAGCCGTGGCCCCCAAGAATCGAGGCCGTGCGGGCCATGGGGGCTCGTTGCACAAGGTGCCTTTCTTCCTTATCTTTCAGGGGGCAAGAGTGTCGATCGTCACTGGTCGGTCGGGGGGTAGGGGCTTACAATGCAATTGACCCTGGTCAAACGCACAATGCAGCTCGCATCGAAGCAGCCCTCAATCCCCCGGACCAGGGCTCTTTTTTCATCTGCGCCCTGGCGGAGAGGGGGGCAGGGCGAGCGAGCGCCGCTGGGCCTGGGCCTAGCTGGGCGTTGGAGGCATGGGACAGGCAGGAGGGTGCGACGATGGCTGTCGTGGTTTGGGAGCCTTGGAAGAGAGTGCACTGCGAGCGCTTGGGCGAGGAAGTGGTGCTGGAAGTGCAGCGGGTTTACGGTGCCGACATCCTGCCCGACCAGCCGCCGCGCCTGCTGGCCCGCCGCTGTTCGCAGGGGCTGGCCTGCAACATGATGGAAAGGCCCGCCTGCAAGTGGGCGGGGACCCTTCCTGGATACGACCCGTTCGGGTGAACAGCTCGCGCCGCGCGTAATGGATCCATCCCATACAGGCTCCCGGAGCCTTCAAAGCTCTGGGAGCCTGTATGCACTAGATCACCCCCAGTTCGCGTCCCACGCTTTCGAAAGCTTGCAACCCGCGGTTCAGATCCTCGCGGCTGTGTGCGGCGGAGATCATCACCCGGATGCGGGCTTTGCCCTTGGGGACGGTGGGGTAGCCGATGGCCATGGCGAAGACGCCTTCGTCAAATAGGCGCCGGCTGAATTTCTGGGCCAGGGGCGCCTCGCCCAACATGATGGGGGTGATGGGCGTGGTGCTCTGACCGGTGTCGAAGCCCAGGGCTTCCATCTCGCGCTTGAAGTATTCCGTATTTTGCCACAGCTTGTCCACCAGCTCCGTGGATTCCTCCAGTAAATCGACCGCGGCCAGGCAGGCGGCCACATCGGGCGCGGTCATCGCCGAGGAGAAGAGGAAAGGGCGGCCGCGCTGGCGCAGCCAATCGATGATCACTTGCCGGCCGGCGACCACCCCGCCGACCACACCGAAGGCCTTGGACAGTGTGCCCACCTCCACATCCACCTTGCCATGCAGGTCAAAGTGGTCGACGATCCCCCGTCCGCCGCGCCCGAGCACGCCCTCTCCNTGGGCATCGTCGACCATCAGCAATGCGCCAAACTCNTNGGCTACCTCATAGATGCGATCCAGCGGCGCGACGTCTCCGTCCATGCTGAACACGCCGTCGGTCACCACCAGCGCACGGCGGTAGCCCTTTTCCTTGGCCTGGGCCATTTTCTGGCGCAAATCTTGCGGGTCGATGTGGGCATAGCGGACTATGGTGGCCCGCGAGAGGCGGCAGCCGTCGATGATGCTGGCGTGGTTAAGTTCGTCGGAGAAGATGACATCCTCGCGTCCCACCAAGGCGGGAATGGTGCCCAGGTTGGCGTTGAAGCCTGACTGGAACGTGATGGCCGCTTCTACACCCTTGAACTCCGCCAGGCGGCGCTCCAGGGCCACATGCAGGTCCATGGTGCCCGCGATGGTGCGCACGGCAGCGGGGCCTACCCCGTAACGGTCGATGGCCTCTTTGGCTGCCTGGCATAGCCGCGGATGGTTGGCCAGGCCCAAGTAATTGTTGGAACAGAAATTGAGCACCTCTCGCCCATCCACCACCAGCCAGGCGCCTTGGGGCGATGAGAGGGTGCGGATGTGGGTGTAAAGTCCGGACTGGCGCAGGTTGGCCAATTCATGCTCGATCCATTGTAGCTTGGCGTCATCGGTCATCGTTTGACTCTCCGGGTAAGGTAGTGGGCGCAGGGCTGCGCGCGATGAGCTCCTGTTTGGCCTGGTGGGAAAGAGCTTTGATTTTCCGCTCGCCGCGCATGGCAGCGGAGCGGTCCGGCATCGGCTGCAGGTAGACCAGGCGCAAGGGCCGCCGCGAGGCCGTGTAGCGCGCCCCCTTGCCGGCCTGGTGCTCTTTCAGCCGCCGCAGGGGATCCGTGGTCCATCCGGTGTAGTAGCTCCCATCGGCGCATTGGAGCATATAGCAGTAGTAGCGTTGCATAGCGCGATTATACGACCCCCGTTGGAAGGCGCCAAACGGATGGTCTCACGGGGATGAACGGGTTGGTCGGGGAGGGATCGCCGCCGATGGCCTCTATTCATCAGCCTTCGGTCGCCTCAAGGTGCCAAACAATCCCCGCCGCGGCAGGGGTTGGCTTGGCCGTCCGGCCTGGGCCCAGTCGCCCAGCGCGCGATCCGCCAGCCAGGCTTGCAGAGCACCCGCGGACTCTTCCAGATGCTGGGCGATCTCCCGCCGTGAGCCCCTTTCGAGAAATTGCATCCAGCGCGCAAGTTGGTCTTGCACTTGCTGCAGGCGGGCCTTGAAGTGCGGCCGGTTGCGGTCGATGAGGTCGGCCAGGGCCTCGGGCGTCTGGGTGCCAAGGGAGACCGCCGCGAGCCAGGTATGGCCAGCCAGGCGCTGCACCTCATGCCAGGTAGGGGATGCCATGGTGGCGTGCAGGAGGGCGTCGCTGATCAAAGCGGGGAGGCCCTCGATGGCGGCCTGGGCCGAATCGGCCTCCTCAGCCTGCAAGAAAAAGGGCGCGGCGCCCAGCATTTCGCAGAGGCGCAGGCTGAGATCCATGACTTCCGAGGGGGTGGAGGGAGCCGGTATGATGCCCAGCAGACCCTTGTTGAAGAGATGGGGGCTGGGTTCGCTGTGGGGCAGGCCGTCTTGCTGGAGCGTGGCGGGGTTGAGGGCTGGCAGCAAGCCGACAAAGTGGCACTCGGGCGGGAGGATCTTTTGGGCCAGAGCGCGGGCGTAGCCCTTGCTGGGCGTTAGGTCAAAGATCACTGTCCCCGCCACACTTTTCTGCGCCAGCATCTCCAAGTAGGGCTCCAGGTCCTGGCTGGGGATCGCCAGGAAGACCAGCTCGGCATGAGAGAGGACCTTGTCCGGGCGCCTTACAGCCCGGCTGAGCTGCCCCGCCTTTTCCGCTTGGCGGGCTTTTTGGCTTTGCGGGTCGTATCCCCAGGATTCGAAACCCTCTGCCGAGCATTTAAGGGCCAAGCTGATGGAGAGGCTGATGGGCGTGAGACCGAAAAAGAGCGCTCGAGGGGTCATGGTTGCCTCAATTCCTGCCGTCGGCCCCTTGCAGAGCCAGCAACTCGTCCAGATAGGGAAAATCATCCAGGCGGTTGGCCGGCTCCTGATGGTGCTGGACCAGCCGGATGAGTTTCTCCGCGCCGCCCTTTTGACGGATGAGCTCTGCGCCCCACCGGGGGTGCTGGCGAGCGATGACAAAGGCCCTGCGCCAGCCGCGTGGATCGCCCCGGCCTAACCTGGCGCACAAGCGGGGGGCCAGGCGCTGCCCGAGCACAATGAGCACCCGTTCCCATAATCGGGGCCGATGGAGCGCCTTTCCCACGTCGTGGAGCAGGGCGGCTTGGAGCAAGATGGCATCGCGCTGGCCACGATCGAGCAGATCGCCATAGACGCGCAGCGCGTGCAGCTGGTCGGCGCGCGGCATGCTGAGGAAGAGGGGATGCAGGGGTGGGGGCAAAGCGTCAAGGGCCCGCTCAAGCTCGTAGGGTGTGGGCGAAAGGAGCAAGGTGCGGAAGAACTGGGAGGCGCGGTAGGCCGGCCCGCTCATGAGACCAGCAGGGAGAATATCCGCAGGGAAGGCGCGACGATCAGCAGGCCCAGGATGTCGATGCCCAGCCTGGGTAGGACAAATATCAAGGCCATCAACAGGAGAGGGCCATAAGGACGTAGCTGCAAAAGCATCTGCCGGCCGCTGGGGGGCAGGAAGTATTCGGCGACCTTCTCGCCGTCCAGCGGTGAGATGGGTATCAGGTTGAAGAAGAAGAGGATCAGGTTGATGAAAATGAAGACGCTCAAGAACTCGATCACCCAGGGGCTGACGGAGCCGGCGGTCTGCAGCAGGCCCATCCGTAGGGGAATGGCGGCCCCGATGGCCAGCAAGAGGTTGGACAGGGGGCCCGCGGCGGAAACCAGCATCAGGCCTGCTGGGTTGCGCCGCCGCAAGATATAGGGGTTCACGGGCACGGGTTTGGCCCAGCCAAAGCCGGCCAGGATGAGCATTAGAGAGCCGAAGAAGTCCAAGTGTGCCAGCGGGTTGAGGGTCAGGCGTCCGTGAAGGCGCGGGGTGTCATCGCCCAACCTATTGGCCGCCCAGGCGTGGGCAAATTCGTGAAAGGTAAGGGCGATGACCAGGGTGAGGATCCGGCCCAGAAGGGTTGGCAAGCTAAGTCCTAGCATGGTAAGAGGATTATACCAGAGGGGCGCGATGGTATAATGCCGCACATCCAAAGGGCACGCCCCCGCGCATTTGTCGCGCGCCCTGGGGATACACTGGCGGACCCGCGTCGCGGGTCGGGCCGCCAGGGGCGTTGCAACAAGGCTTCGGATGAACCTTTGCCAGGGAGGTTACGGGCCATGCTCCCCGATTTAGGGATGGGTGACGTGCTGCGCTTGCGAAAGCCCCATCCCTGTGGCAGTCATGAATGGGTTGTGGTGCGCTTGGGCGCCGATATTGGGTTGCGCTGCCTGGGGTGCAGGCGCAGGATCTTGCTGCCCCGGCGGGAGGTGGCCAAGCGCCTGAAGGCCGTTGTTTCCAAAGGGGAGGCCAGCCAGCCGCCGCTTGGGCCCGCCGGGGGGGATTGATCCCCGACGCGCCTCAGGCCCCCTGGTGAGGGGGGAGGAGGTGCGGGGGGGAATCGCGGTCCGCGAGGTCAGACGTTGGCAACGATGTTGCTAAACATGTTGCCAACCCCGACGCCGTATAGCGCGAGGACAACCAGGACAATAATGGCAACCAGCATGATCAGGAAGGCGTATTCCACCAGTCCCTGTCCTGCCGCCGATGAATAAAACATGACTGCTCCCGATAATAAGGGGGATGCACACAGAATCCCCGAAAAGCATCTTTGCGGGCTCATGGCGATGGTATGGGATGCCTTGGAGCCCTCTCAACCTTGGCGTCGACAGGCTCTTCGAACCCAGTATACGGGAAATTGGACCCGCGACTCAAGTCCTATTCGATGGGAACCCCATGGCAGCGCCGAATCTGTAAGCTGGTTGTAACTTCGCGCCTCTGGCAGGCCCGGATGGGTGCAGCTCGCCTGATGTGGCCCGCCGCGTCAACCCAGAGGTGGATGAAAGGATGGCGGGATGTACAAGCTGATGATCCAATTTCGCGCCCCCGCGGATGCCTACGCCACGGAGAAGCTGTGGAGCGAGCGCTTTGTCCCATTGGCGGAGAAGATGCCGGGCATCCGTCGGGTGGCGGTGAGCCGGATTCGGGGGTCGCCAGAGGGGGAGGCGGATCTCTTCCTGGTGCACGAGTTCTTTTTCGCCGATGAGAATGCCCTGCAGAGAGCCATGACCTCCCCGCAGGGGCAGGAGGCGGGTCGGGCGCTGATGTCCTTCGCCGCCGGTCAAGTTTCGCTCTACTTCGCCGAACATCTGGAGGAGGAGCGGCCGGTGCAGGATGAGGCCTCGGGGGCGCTCGTGGAGGATCAGGGCTGATGGGAGGGGGATCGGCGCCGCTCGGCTCCTCAGAAAGCTTGCGCCAGTGGATGGAAAAACATGGCGTAAAGGCGCGTCTGGTGCACCCCGGTGCACCCACGCCCACGGTGACCGCCGCAGCCAAAGCGCTGGGGGTCGAACCGAGGCAGGTGATCAAGACGCTGCTCTTCCTGGTGGATGGCCGGCCAGTGCTGGTCATCAGTTGCGGGACGAGCAAGGTGGACCGTCGCGTTCTGGCCTCCCGGTTCGGTGTGGGGCGCAAGCGGGTCAAACTGGCCGATAGGGAGACCGTGGAGCGTCTCACCGGCTATCCCGTTGGCGGCGTGCCGCCCTTCGGGCATCGCGAACGGCTGCCAGCTTATGTCCAGGCGGAGGTCTTGCGCCAGCCGGTGGTCTACGGAGGCGGCGGGTCAGACCATGCCATGGTAGAGGTCTCGCCCCAGGAGATCGTGCGCCTTACGGGTGCGGAGGTTCTAGAGGCGGGTGGATCCCAGGACCGCCAGGCCTCATCCGGCCATGGCCAGGGTTGAGCGGAAAGGTCTTGGCCTGGAACTTCCCCTCGGGCCGCGCCGCTTTTCCTTTCGGCCGGCCTCAGCTAAGATCAACCATAATGGACGCGGACTCGGGCATCGCCATCCTGCTGGAAGAGATGGATGGGCGCTGGATTGCGCATGTCTTGGGACTGCCGGGTTGTTTTGCCCATGGCGCGACGGCAGATCAAGCGGTCGAGAACATCCCGGCGGCTCTGGAGCGCCACCGCGCATGGCGCCTGAGCATCGCTCAGCCTTTCTCCATCCCCCGCGGCGGAGTAGTCGTTGAGGAGAAAATCCGGGCCTGGGAATCTGAGCCCGGCTATGAGGTAAACGCTTTTTTCGCCGCCGACCGCCCACCCCTCACTGCCGAGGACATTCGCCGCTATGAGCGGCTGCTGGCCGCCGCTCGCAGGGACTTGCTGGAGGCGGTTGAAGGGCTCAGCCCTGAGGAATTGACCCGTCCCGTGGAAGGAGAACGCTGGTCCATGGAGGGGGTATTGGGCCATGTCGCCAGGTCCGAATTGTGGTATTTAGATCGGCTGGGGCTGGCCCCGCCATGGGATGAGCTCCCCTGCGAGGCGTTGCGAAGCCTGCAATGGGCGCGTGAAATCCTGCTGCACAGGCTGCCGGCCTTGCAGGCATGTGACGAGGTGCGTTGCGTGTCCGGCGAAGTCTGGTCGGCGCGCAAGGTGCTGAGGCGGGCGCTTTGGCATGCGCGAGACCATACCGGGCATTTGTTGAAGATGCGTCAGCGGGTGCAATCCGCCCGCCTTTCAGGCGGCGCGGCTGACGGGGAACCTTAGCGCAGGACCATGTGGAGGCGAAAATGGCCTATCAATACATCCTCACCGAAAGACATGACAGGGTGGGCTTGGTGCGCCTGAACCGCCCGAAAGCGCTCAACGCGCTCAACCAGCCGTTGATGAACGAGCTGATGGACGCGCTGGGCGTGTTTGATGGCGACGATTCCATTGGGGCTATGGTGATCAGCGGCGATGAACGGGCCTTCGCCGCGGGGGCGGACATCAAGGAGATGGTGGAGGCCACGCCGGTGGAGATGTTGCGCCAAGACCCCATCGGCATCTGGGATCGGCTGCGGGAGATCAAGAAGCCGGTCATCGCTGCGGTCTCGGGTTGGTGTCTGGGAGGAGGCAACGAGCTGGCCATGGCCTGTGACATGATCGTAGCCTCTGAAAGCGCCAAGTTCGGCCAGCCGGAAATCAATCTGGGCATCATCCCCGGCGCAGGGGGGACACAGCGCCTGACGCGCGCGGTGGGCAAAGCCCTGGCCATGGAGATGATCCTCAACAACCGCACCCTGAGCGCGGAGGAAGCCTACCAGGTCGGGCTGGTTAACCGGGTGGTGCCCAAGGAACGCTATCTGGAGGAGGCCCTCAAGCTGGCCGCGGAGATCGCGGCGCGGGCGCCTGTGGCGGTCCGCCTGGCCAAGGAGGCGGTGAACTACGCCTACGAGTCCTTCCTGGTTGACGGCATCGCTGCCGAGCGGCGGCTTTTTTACTTCCTCTTCAGCACCGCGGACCAGAAAGAGGGGATGCGCGCTTTCTTGGAGAAACGCCAGGCTGAGTGGCAGGGCCGCTAGGCGGTATTGAGCGACCAATCGTAGCGTTGGTAGCGCAGTTTGTGGCGCGGATCGCTCAGGGCCTGGCGGGCCAGGGGGTCTTCCATGTAGCGCAATAGCCATCCGCGCAGCCCGCGCTTGCCGCCGAAATCGCCAAGGTACCAGCGGAAGATGGGCGAAAGGTGGAAGGTGCCTGTGGCCGGCTCATAATCGGCCCCGCCGCCATTGATGAAGCTGCGCGCGGCCGAGTCCAGTTGCTGGGCCAGGGCCTCCCCTGTCGCCCAGGTCCTCCAATTTGCAGGTGGGCAGCCCGCGCAGCGCGGCTGTTAGATCGGCGAAGGCCGCCGTTTGCGGCAGGCGGGCGTAATGGACCTGCACCTGGGATTATACCCGGCGGCGGGGCGCGCGCAGGTGGCCTGGCTTACAGCCATAGGGGCGGACTGCGCCGCCATGGGGAGGTGCGACGGGTGAAGGCCTTGGTGATCGGAGGGACCGGCTTTATCGGGGGGCATATCGCGCGGGCGGCAAGCGAGCGCGGCTGGCGAGTCAGCGCCTTGCGGCGGCGGCCAGGTGCGGTGGGGGCGCTTCAGGGGGTCGCGGTGGGCTGGCTGGAGGGCGATTTGAACGATCGCCCCAGCCTGGAGAATGCCATGGCCGGCCAGGATGTGGTCTTTCACGCCGCGGGGTATTACCCGCGCCGCGGCGGGCCGGTGGCCGGGCATGTGCGGCGCGCGGTTTTGGAAACCCGCAATGTGTTGGCTGCATCCGCGCGTGTGGGCGTGCCGCGATTGGTGTTTACCTCCACCCTGACCACCATCGGTAGGCCACCGGAGGGTGAAGGCCGCCTGGCTGATGAGCGGGACGCCTATCTGCCCGCTTCGCTGTACTGGTTGGCCTATTACGAGTGCAAGTACGCTATGGAAAGCGAGGTGTTGCGCGCCGCGGCAGGTGGGTTGCCCGCCGTGGTGGTCAACCCCACGGCGGTGTTGGGGCCGGGTGATGTGCACCTGACGGTGGCCGCAGCTCTGCTCGCCGCGGCGCGCGGCCGGATGCCCTTCTGGATCGAGGCGCCCATCAACGTGGTGGATGTGCGCGATGTGGCGCAGGCGCAGCTAGCCGCCGCGGCGCGCGGGGAGGTGGGTGAGCGCTATATCCTGGGCGGGCACAATGTTACGGTCCGCCTCCTGCTGGAGGTGCTGGCTGAACTGGTGGGCCGCAGGGCGCCGCGCTGGCGGCTGCCCCTGGAATTAATCGATGCCCTGAGTCTGCTGCAGCGGTTTTTCCCGGCGCTGAACCTGCTGGGCAATCACCTGGCAGCGGTACGCCACTGGCAGGGCTATGACTGCCGCAAGGCGGAAGAAGTCTTGGGCCTGCAGCCGCGCCCGTTGGAAGAGACGCTGCGCGATGCGCTGGCCTGGCTCAGGGATGAGGGCTATCTGTAAGGCGAGCAGCGGGGGGCGCGGGGCTTGAAGGGGCCGTGTGCGAGGGGGGATTTGTGGTATGATTCGCGCCGATGAACCCCCTTTAGGGGTGTTGAGGGAAGCATGGCTGAGAGCGAAAAGATCACCATTGTTGAAGGGCCTCCTCCCACTTTCCAATTGGTCCAGGAGCCGCTGTTGCTGGGTACAACCGAAGGCCCGCAGCCGCGCGAGATCGCCATGTGCCGCCTGCGCACATTTAATGGGCCCGAGTTGGTGGAGCGTTGCCATCGCGCCTGGCGGCATGGACAGGCCATCCGCCTTGAGTTTCGGGGCGAGGACGGCCTNACCCAGGAAGCGCCCATCGTGGCGGCGCGTTGGATGGAAATCCAAGAGGGCCATATGCTCNTGCTCTGGGTCAGCCTGGCGGACGACGACGTTTCTTATGAATTGGATATTGAGGAGGGGGAGGACTACGACGATTTGTTCGACGACGACGTGGGCGACCTGGATTGGGACTTGGATGTGTGAGCCACCGGGCGCCCAGCGCCCGGTTTGCATTTAGGGCGTAGAATCAGCGAATGAGAGGAGGGTCCATGAGCGGGGAGGAGCTGGTGCGCGTGCAGCGCCAGGGGGCAGTGATGATCCTGATTTTGGATCGTCCCAAAGTCAACGCCCTGACGGAGGCGATGGCCGTTGAGCTGGTGGCGGCTTTGGAAGAGGCGGGGCGGGATCGGGAAATCAGGGCCCTGATCCTGACGGGCGCGGGATGGGTCTTCAGCGCCGGGCAAGACCTGTCTGATCTGCTGGATGTGCCCCCGGATTTCACCTTGCGCGAGCATCTGGAGCGCTCTTATAACCGGCTTGTCTTGGCCCTGCGGGGGCTGCAAAAGCCCGTCTTGGCGGCCATCAATGGCCCGGTCGCGGGCGCGGCGCTGGGCGTCGCCCTGGCCACGGATATCCGCCTGGCCGCCGAAAGCGCACGCTTCCTTTTCGGCTTCAGCGGCATCGCCCTGGCGGCCGATTCGGGCACCTCGCTTCTCCTGCCACTGCTGGTTGGGCTGGGGCGGGCCAGCGAAATGGCTTTCCTCAACCAGCCGCTCAGCGCGCAGCAGGCCCTGGAGGTCGGACTGGTCAATCGCGTGGTGCCCGACGAAACGCTGCAAGAGGAGGCCCTTCGGTGGGCGCAGCGGCTGGCCGCCATGCCCACTGNGGCCATCGGGCTCACGAAGGCGGCCTTCAACCGGGCCCTGATGCCCCATCTGGCGCAGGTGCTGGAATACGAAGCCCTTCTGCANGAACTGGCTTTCCGCGGGGAGGATCATCGTGAGGGGGTGCGGGCCTTCTTGGAAAAGCGGGAGCCGCAATTTCGCGGTCGATGAGGGTCGCCGCGTCCCGGCGAGGGGCGCATCTTCTGCCGGGATGGGCGGCGCTTAGTGGATCAGATCTGCAGCTTGGGGAGGTTGGCCATGCCTGAGATTGATGGCGTGCTCTTCTGTGATGGGTGTGGCGCAGAAATCGTCGGTGCGCCGGTTGTGGGCGGCCGGATGCGCTATTGCTGCGAACGCTGTGCGCGGGGCGAAAGCTGTGATTGTGCGCTGATCCTGGATGATGACGAGCCGCGCGAGGCGGGCTCCCCGGAGTGGACGCCCTGAAGGCCAGGGTGCAATGGGGTGGAGTTGCTCAGCGCCAGCGGCGGGAATTCAAAGGGAGATCAGATGGTAAGCGCGGTGGGCGGGGGATGTCCTAAAGGCGTATGTCCCGGGTTCGATTGGCGCGCCTGATCAATTTGGGTATGGACTCCCCCAGGGCGGCCGATTTGGGAGGGGAGGGGGCTTTCCAGGGGGGGCGGGAAGCCCGGCCTCCTTGCGGGAAGGCGTTCCAGATGGGCGGGCAGCATGAGGCTCTGGCACAGCCCCGCCGCATTTCCCTGGCTCAGCCTGTAGCAGCGCCCAGGCGGGCGCGTTCCTCTTCGACGATGGAATCATCCAACTTGCGAAAGAGCGGTTCAGGCCGCTGCAGAGGCTGCCCGGGAGGGAGCTGGCTGGGTTGCCAGCGGCCACTGGCGGCACCCGGCGCGTAGGTTAAGACGGCGTGGGGCCGGCTGGGCTCTTCGACCTCTTCAATGCGCTGTTCTCCGAATAGCGGCTCTTCATAGCCCAGGTAGCGGTGCAGCTTCTCGCTGCTGAAGGGGATAAAGGGCGCAAACAAGATTTTCAGGCTATCCACTGCGCGCAGGGCCACGTAAACGGTGGTCGCCGCCCGCTGGCGGTCGGTCTTGATCACCGAGAACCAGGGCGCTTGATCCAGGTAAACGTTCACCCGCCTGGCCAGGGCCATGGCCTCGCGCAGGGCGGCCCGCAATTGCACCTTCTCAAGGTGTTCTCCCACCCTCTGAAATCCGGCCTCAACCTGGCGCAGCAGTTGCTCGTCGCTGCTCTCCAGCGGGCCGGGCTCGGGAACCCGGCCGTCCCAGTGCTTGTGGGCGAAAGTGAGCACCCGGTGGGCCAGGTTGCCCCAGGCGGCCAGCAGCTCGCCGTTGTTGCGCTGCAGGAAGTCGGCCCAGGAAAATTCGCTGTCGCGGGTTTCTGGGAGGGTGGCCGCCAGGTAGTAGCGAATGGCGTCGGGGTCGTAGCGCCCCAGGATATCGGGCAGCCAGATGGCCCAGTTGCGGCTTTTGGAGGCCTGGGCGCCCTCGATGTTCATGAATTCGTTGGCCGGCACGTCGTAGGGCAGGTTGAGGGTCTTGCTCTCGTCCTCCTCGTAGAGGCGCTGGACGCCCATCAATTCGGCCTGCCAGATGACGGTGTGGAAAGGAATGTTGTCCTTGCCGATGAATTTGTAAATGCGGGCTGAGGGGTCGTACCACCAGGCCTTCCAGGCCTCCGGTTCACCCACCAGCCTGGACCACTCAATGGAGGCGCTGAGATAGCCCATCACGGCCTCAAACCAGACGTAGAGGGATTTGCCCTCCCAGCCCTCCAGGGGCACGGAGACGCCCCATGTGATGTCGCGGGTGACGGGACGGCCCTTCAGGCCGCCCTTGACGTAATTGATGGCGAAATTGATCACGTTGGGGCGCCAGTGNCCCCGATGGGATTCCAAATAGTCCAGCAAGCGATCGGTGAAGGCGGGCAGGTCCAGGAAGAAATGCTCCGTCTCGCGGATCTCCGGAACGCTGCCGTCGGTCTTGGACCGTGGGTTGATGAGCTCAAGCGCATCAAGCAGGCTGCCGCAGTTGTCGCACTGATCGCCGCGGGCCTGTTCGTAGCCGCAGATAGGGCAGGTGCCTTCCACATAACGATCGGGCAGGAAGCGCTTTTCAGTGGGCGAGTAGAGCTGGCGCTGGGCCGCTTTGTAAAGGTGGCCGTTTTCGTGGAGCTTGAGGAAGATATCCTGGGCCACCCGATGGTGGTTCTGTGTATCGGTGTGGGTGAAGAGGTCGTAGCTGATGCCGATGGCCTTTTGGGTCTCCAAAAAGCGCTGGTGGTAATGTTCAAAGACCTGGCGCGGTGAGACGCCGCGACGGTCGGCCTCCACGGTGATGGGCGTGCCGTGGGCGTCGGAGCCTGAGACCATCAGCACGCGATTCCCCTTCAGGCGGTGATAGCGGGCGAAGATGTCAGCCGGCAGATAAGCACCGGCCAAATGGCCCACGTGCAGGTCTCCGTTGGCGTAGGGCCAGGCGACGGATACGTGGATCAAATCGCTCATTGCGCTTCCTTCCTGGTCGGGCCCGCATGGGATGATAAGCCATGGCTTGGCCCGAATTGTAGCATGCTCGGCGGGCAGAAATGAAAGCGCCAGCCTGAGGCTGGCGGGAGCTGGTTGGCGCAGGGGCTGGGCCCAGAGGTCAGGCCTCAGTCGCCCAGGCCGAGGCCCGCACAGCCGGCGCTGGGGTCGCAAACATGGACATCATCCTCATTCCTTGGGCCATTGGCGCCTCCCTTGCTTGGCCCGATTGTAGCATGGGGGGAGGACTCGTCAAGGGATTGGCGTTTGGGGCGAGCATAGCATGGCCGCGGGCCAGGCGCGCGGAAAACCTTGCACCGAACCTACAAACTTTACGCACAGCTTGCAGGAATCGGCGATTCTCGACCGCCGGTCGACGCTGGAATCCGCCTGTAAGGTTCGGGTTGGCCATATTTTGCTAACTTTGGTCACAAATGGGCGGCGAGAACGGAAATCATCATAAAGGCCTAATAGAGGCCGGGGAGGTAAGACATGCGCAAGAAGAACAATCGTAAGGCGATCGTGCTGCTGTTGCTGGCGGTGCTCTTGGCAGCTCTTATCTACGGCTTTGCCGCCTCCAACACGGTGCCAACCAGCTACGCCGGCGACGGCTTGGGCACGGTCAGCGGCTACCAGGTATCCAACATCGTGTGGACGCTGAATTCATCCAACCCCACGTTGATGGACAAGGTGACGTTCACGTTGGATGCAAGCGCCTCGACCGTGCAGGTGACCGTGGACGGGGGCAGCAATTGGCTCTCGTGCAGCAACACCTCCGGTAACGATTGGGAATGCGACTGGACTTCTGAACCCACAGTGGAGAGCATCACTGAGCTGCGGGTTGTGGCCGTCCAATAGTGTGAACGACTGCCGTCCCTGTTGAACAGCGCGTTGACCTGGAGGCGCGGCCCATCTCGAGGCCGCGCCCCCGGGGTCAAAAAGGACGAGGTTGATGAGGGCTGGATCGACACCCTGGCTGCGTGCGTTAGGCGGCGCGTTTTCCCTGGCCATCGTGCTGGCCTTATGGACCCTCTTCGCGCCGACCGCGCTGGGGGGGCAGGCTAATTACGTCATTGTGGCCGGCGCCAGCATGGAGCCCGCTTTGCGCCAGGGCGACCTGGTGATTGTCCGCCAAGCTCCCAGCTATGAAGTGGGAGAGGTGGTCACNTACCAGGATCCGAAAATNGGGCCCGTCATCCACCGCATCCTGCGGCGCGATGGGGCGCGTTACATCTTGAANGGCGACAGCAATCATTGGATTGATTCATTCGAGCCCAGCGAGGCGCAAATCCTGGGCAANCAATGGGTGCGTCTGCCCAGGGTTGGGGCCATCTTCGTCAAAGCCCGCCAACCCGCCGCGGTGGCGGGGGCAGCCTTCCTNTTCATGTTTGTGGGAGTCGTCATGCCAACATTAAGAGATCAGGATAAGAAAAGGGCGGGATTCTCTGCGCGGGGTGCCCGCCAGCGTCTTGATGATGCGGGCATGGAGGGCCTGCTTTTCCTCTTCGGCGCCCTGCTTTTTGGGGCCATCCTGCTGGGCCTTTATGCTTTCAACCATCCCCTGCAGGTAACCCGTCAGGAGGAGATCCCCTACACCTATCAATCCACCTTTACCTACCAAGCGCCAGGGCCAGCGGAGGTTTACAGCGCCGGGCAGGTGAGGACAGGTGACAGCGTCTTCACCCGACTGGTGGACCAGGTTGAGTTTCAGTACGCATTTCATGTCAGCAGCCAGGCCGGGAGCCAGGTGCAGGGCAATTACCAGATGGTGGCTGTGATCCGCGATACCACCGGCTGGGAACGCCCCATCCCCCTGGGCCCGGTACAGAGCTTTCGCGGCGCTGGATTTGAGGCCCGCGCGGTGCTGGACCTGCCGGCCATTTGGGCGGAAATCCAGCGCTTTCAGGAACTGACGGATCACTACCTGAATGGCTATCAGTTGGTCATCGAGCCGCGCATCACCCTGTGGGGCCAGGTGGGCGATCAGGCCCTGGAGGAAAATTACCGGCCGCAGATGATCTTCATGATCGACGAAGTGCAGATGCGTCTGATCGCTGAGGAAACGCTGAGGCCTGGGCAGGCATGGGTTGTGCGTGATGAACGGATGATGGTCCAAGAGTACACCGAGCCCGGGACCCTGAAGCTCTTCTTATGGGAGGTTCCCGTCGCCGCGGCGCGCGGAGCCGCCACCTTCGGCGGAGGGATCGGCCTATTGGGGTTGATATGGCTGGGAATTGTGGCCTGGCGGGCCAGCAGCGACGGCGAGCATCGGCGCATCGAACTGCGCTATGGCTCCATGCTGGTGGAAGTGACCAATCACAGTATCTCAGCGGCCAAGAGGAAGGTCGAGGTGGCCAGCATCGACGATCTTGCTCGCGTGGCAGAAGGGCTGGGGCGCTTGATCCTCTACAAGCGGCAGAAAGGGGACATCCTCTATGGGGTGGAGGTTTCAGGCGTGTACTATGTCTACCGCTTGCCGTTGCCCCAGGAACCGCGCGATTGGCGGCAGGGGAGTGCATCCGGAGGGAAAGCCTGGGCTTGGCGGGCGGTTTGGGCGCAAATATGGTCCCAGATCACAGCTTTTGTGCAGGCGCAGACAGCCCGCCTGGAGGACCGCTCAAACCACCTTCTGGCGCGCATGCGCCGCTGAGGGAGGGAAGGTGGGATGCTGGGGCGCGTGGCGCGGCGCTGGGCGGTCTTGGCTCTATTCACCCTGGCACTGCTGGCGATCCATCTGGCGATGGCAGCCTCGAACACCGTCGCCGGAACAGCCGCTGACGACCAAAGCCTTCCTGTTACCGTCAATGACCTGAAACCCCCTGAATGCGCGGCGCTCAATTTGATCAATATCGTTGCTGGAAGTGGCACGGTCAATGGGACCAACGCCAACGACTTGATCCTGGGCAGTGCAGGCAATGACCGGTTAAACGGACTGCGGGGTGACGACTGCGTGCTGGGGGGTGATGGCAATGACCGCTTGCGCGGCCGAGGGGGCGATGATATCTTGCTGGGTATGGGGGATGACGACATTCTATCGGGCGGTCGGGGAACGGATATCTGCGATGGCGGCTCGGGGATTGATGCGGCCCGGGCAGACTGCGAAACAATCTTGAATGTGCCTTAGCAGGGTGAGGGAGGGGAGATTTTGCGATCGGCCGCGCGCTGGGTGCCTTTTCGAGCGTCCCTGATGGGACGCAAAGATGCCGCGCAAGACTTGGCCTTCATCCCTGCCTCACGCCACAGGGACGCGGCGGGAGCGAAGTGATGCTGGCGCGTGTAGCCAAGCGCTTGCTGGCCATGTTGTTGCTGGCTCTCGTTCTATCGACGATAACCTGGGCCATCGCAGCCTCGAATACGGTACCCCTCAGCTACGCTGATGACGACTCTTTCCCCGTTACAGCCAACGACCTGAAGCCCAGCGATTGTGCATCCCTGAACCTTGCGGCAGTGGTTAGCGGAAGCGGCTTTGTCTTTGGTACCAGTGCCAACGAGCTGATTCTGGGTAGCTCTGGTGCTGACCTGATCTTCGCCGGCGGGGGCGACGATTGCGTCATGGGCGGCGGGGGCGCCGATTTCATCTTCGGCGGCTCAGGGGACGATGTCCTGCTGGGGATGGCGGGAAACGATTATCTCTCGGGCGACGGCGGAACGGATATATGCAACGGGGGCTCAGGCGTGGATTCGGCCAGCACATCCTGTGAGACCCTGATCAGCGTACCCTGAGGCCAATTCTGCACCATAGCCCTGCTGGTTGGGAATTCCGCTTTGGCACGCGGGCAGGCGCAGGCCGCGGTCTGTGAGACCTTGGGTTATGGGGAGAGAGCATCAGCGCGGGCGNCGAAGACGAAGTCCGCTTCGCTCAAGCCGCCGATGCTGTGGGTCCAGATGGTGATTCGCGCCCAGCCCCAGCTGAGGCAAATCTCAAGGTGGTGGTCCACCGATTCCGCCAGCTCTCCCACCCGCGAGGCAAAATCCAAGGCCCGCTGAAAGTTCTTGAACTTGTAGGTCTTTTCCAGCCGCTTCCCTTCGACCACGCGCCAATCATTGTCCAATTGCGTCAGCGGAGCTTGCAAGGCCCGGCCGCTCGGGGGTGGGATTTTTTCGCCCCTGGGGGGCTTGAACTCGCGATTTGCCAGTGGCGTCGTTGGATTCTCTCGCCTTCTGAAGCGGCGACGGTCGTGCCGCGCGGCTGGGCATCATACTCTGCACGATCTGCAGAGGGTTTCCCTCGGGGTCGTGGGTGCTGCCGGAAAGCGCGTGGGGCAAGCGGCTTGCGTAGACGAAAGTGCAACTCCATCCTGCGGTCCGGAGGGCGCACCCGCAACAGGATGGAATCCCCTCGCTCAATCATGCGGATCCTTCAAGGTCTGTTCATGGAGCTGACCATCAGGCGGGGGCCTCCACTCGTAGCTGCTCCACAAGGGCGGCCAGGCGGTCGAACCGGCCGAAGGCCGGGATCAAATAGGCCCCCTGCACCCGGCCGCGCAAATGGGCAAGCAAGCTGATGCACAAGTCCATGCCCAGTTGGGGCGCGTGCTCGCCGGCTTTGGCCAATTGGTCGCGCAGGGATTGGGGGATGTTGATGCCGGGCACCTCATTGTGCAGGAATTCGGCGTGGCGGCTGCTTGCCAGGGGCAGGATGCCCACCAACAAGGGCAGGCTCAGGGGTCCGTAGCGATCCTGGTAGCGATCCAGGAAGCGGGCCAGTGGCTGGGGTTCGAAGACAGGTTGGGTGATGGCGAAGTCGGCGCCGGCGCGAATTTTGCGGTGCAGCAGGCGTACCTCGCGATCGAGATCCTCGGCCCCCAGGTTGAGCGCGCAGCCCACGAAGAAGGCGGTGGGCTCGCCGATGGGCTCGCCAGAGGAATCGCGCCCCCGGTTGAAGCGGGTCTTGATCAGTCGGATCATCCCGGAGGGGGCCAGGTCGAAGTCGTCCATGG